>Ga0156081_1037_pt1 | contig 41072 bp, 43 predicted proteins | sample RifCSPlowO2_02_FD_107734 | JGI IMG/M metagenome (GOLD analysis project Ga0156081, IMG submission 107734) | Sulfuricurvum sp. RIFCSPLOWO2_02_FULL_43_45
GGTTTTATACTCTTCATAGTGGGAATTAAAGTCCCCCAACAGTACGTACGGTTCATCCTCTGAGAGTTCAGCCAAGCGCTGAGAGAGACGTTTGGCACTTAGGATTCGCTTACTTTCAGGACCGCTTTTCGATTTCCAGTGATTGACAAATACCCGTAAAGATTGACCGTTGATATCAATTTTTGCTTCGAGAATATCACGATAACGTCCATTAAACGTGATTGGATGTCTAAGTCCGCTTTGGATGGGGTATCGGCTCAGTAATGCGGTATTGACCGAAGAGTTTTTATTTCGTGCAAATACGTAATATCGATAATAGAGCCCTTGGCGTTTGAGCTCGGTTTTGAGGGCTTTGAGGGCAGTTTCGGATTCGATCTCCTGCAAACCGATAATATCGGCATTGATTCCACGGATAACAGCAGCGGTATTGTTGAGCTTAATCTTATACATTGACTCAGTCCACCCCCAATCGCCGTTGGGGATATACTCTTCATATTCGTTGCCATCACGGTTCATATCAAACAGATTCTCGACGTTATAGCTTGCAATTTTCACTTCCACCCCTCCCAAAAATGAGATTAGTAATCCCAAAATCAACGCAATACGCATTTATTCGATCCCGCTAAGACGGAGGAGATTTTTAGATTCACATTCTCGTCCCATCATCTCCACAAACAGCTCCTGCATACTCTGTGATCCCCCTTTGGCTAAAACGATCTCTTTGTATTTACGAGCAAGTTCAGAGCCAAATACACCCTCATCAACGATAGCATAATAGGCATCGGCACTCAATACTTCTGCCCACTTATAGCTGTAATATCCTGCACTGTACCCGCCGCTGAAAATGTGGCTAAATCCATTTTGAAATTTATTGTAAGCAGGCGGCTTAATCAAAGCAGTACGCTCACGGATCGAATCTAAAAGGTTCTGAAGCTCATCGCCTTGATAGAGTTTAGAGTGAAGCTCGAAATCAAAGAGAGAAAACTCGATTTGTCGAAGCATAAACATACCGCTTTGGAAATTTTTGGCACGGATCAGTTTGGCAATCATTTCATCGCTTAACACCTCTGCGCTCTCAAAATGTTTGGCGAAAAGTTTCAGCACTTTTGGCTCATAAGCGAAGTTTTCCAAAAATTGGGATGGGAATTCTACCGCATCCCACTCGACACCGTTCACGCCGCTTACGCCGTGCTCTTTTACACGACTGAGCAAATGATGAATGGTATGTCCCATTTCATGGAAAAGGGTGACGACATCATCGTGTCGAAGCAATGAGGGTGAACTCTCCGAGGATGGGGGAAAGTTACAGACGACAAAGGCACTGGAGAGATGGGTACACCCTGCCGTATCTTCGCAATGAGTTTGGAAATTGTGCATCCAAGCACCGCCTCGTTTGTTTTTACGGGCTTCGAGATCGAAGTAGACACGCGCAGTGAGTTTTTCATCCTCATAGATGTCATAAACGCTTGCTTTTTCATCCCAAAGATCAATATTTTGGCGGACAAATTGAATGCCAAAGAGCTCATACAAAAATGTAAACATCCCCTCCATCACGCTGTGCTGTTCGAAGTAGGGACGATATTCCTCTTCGTCGATATCGTATTGGGCTTTTTTGAGGATTTCTCCGTAGTAGGCGCTGTCATAACTTTGCAGGTCGATATTTGGAGCGATGGCACGAAGCTCTTCGAGTTCACGCATCCCTTGTTTACGAGAAGCTTCGATAAGTTCATCCAGAAATTTTAAAACGCTTTCCGTACTCGGTGCCATTTTGGAAGCGAGGGAATATTCGGCGTAATTTTCAAAGCCTAGCAGTACAGCACTCTCTTGACGCAGACGCATCAGTTCATCGATGATAGCTCCGTTTTGAGGCGCTCGGGTGGTGTAGGCACGATATATCTCCTCACGGATACTTCGGTTCGGACCATAGGTCATGTAGGCGATGTAGGATGGCATTTGTAGAGTAAAACGGTATTTTGTGATACCATCTTCTTCGAAACGGGCATTTTCCAAATCGCTTTCGGGAATCCCTTCGACATCGATTTTATTGGTAATGATTTTCTCATAAGCGTTGGTAGCGTCCAGGACATTTTGCGAAAAGTCGTTGGTAAGGGTGCTTTTTCGAAGATTGATTTCCGATAGCCGTTGTTTTGACATTTCATCCAGATGGGCTCCCGCGAGTTCAAAATGGAGGATGTTGAGATCCAGAATACGGCGTTGTTCGGTATTCAATGAATCGTATTCGTTGGTTTTGACGGCTTTAAATGCTTCGTAGATCTCAAGATTTTGTCCGACAAAAGTCGAGTAATCGGTGAGAATAGGGAGGGCATCGGCGTACACTTTTTGAGATTCTTCGGAGTTTTTAACGGCGTTAATATGGGATAACGGAGTAAACAAAAGCTCTAAATCTTCTTCCATCAGATCAAAGGGACGGACAAAGTTGGCATAGGTTTTGTTGGGTGTGGCTAACAAATCGGTAATAGTTTTGTGGTTAATTTCGATAAGGGCATTCAGATCAGAGATAAAAGTCTCTAAATTCAGTTTAAAATCGGCAAATGGCTGCATGGTCTCTCCTCTAGTTGTGTTATTGTAGTAAAGTGTTTCAAAAAGTATTCTATAATTGCGCAATTTGTTATAATAAAAAGGTTTTACTCAATGGCTACAAAAATCAGATTTTTACTTCGTTATATTTTTGTCGGGGCATTGTCTCTTTTTCCCCTGATTTTGGTCATCGTTGTGGTTAATTATTTGAAAAATCTTGGGGTAAGTGCTTATTCTTCACTTCATGATTACACGAATTCTTTTGGGGTGACATTGGCGCTGATGGCAGGTGTTATCGCCATTTTTGCACTACTTGGGTTTTCGATCGAGAAATACGGACGCTCTATTTTTGTCTCGATGATTGACAGTACCTTTGAGAAAATCCCCGCTATTCGCTCTGTCTATTCGGTTTCTAAAAAACTCGCGGCAATGCTAAGCGGCGGAGAAGACGGGACAAAAAAAGAGGTGGTGTTGGTCGAGTATCCCAAAGAGGGGTTATGGGTACCGGCTTATTTACTGAATCGACACGAAAATATTTGTGTCGTATTTATCCCGACTTCTCCCAATCCTACGAGCGGTTATACAGTACTAGTGGATGAATCACTGATTAAAAAAACCTCTTTGAGTCTTCAGGAAGCATCGTCCTTTATCATCAGCATGGGGGCCGATTTCCCTCAAAAAGAGGCAGTTTCCATGTTGATTCAGAACGCAAATGAAATAAAATCCCATTAGCTACGCTTGCCGCTTTGGCACTAAAGCTTGCCTCATTCGAGGCATAATTGGCTTATTCAAACTCATCAATCCTATAGTGATAATCATTAAATCGTGATACAATTCATCCATTAGAGCAAAAGGAGAGGTGCAATGCGATTGAGCGAATACGAACATCAGATTCTCACGAAACATTGCAATGCCCTTTTCCCACACTCTCACCTCTATCTTTTCGGATCACGAACCGATGATACAAAACGGGGCGGCGATATCGATCTGTACCTCGAAACAGAGGATAAATCCGATCTTTTTAAACGAAAAATTACCTTTTTATCCAAGGTGAAACGTGATTTGGGGGATCAAAAAATCGATTTGATATTCAATGAAGATGAGAGCAGACTTATCGAACAGGAGGCGCGTAAATGGGCGATTCTGCTTTAGTCTATCACGCTAAACTCCTCAAAACGTTGAATGAAAATTTCATCCATTTACGGAGAATTCGCAACGCATTTGATGAACTGTCAAAGCAGTATACATTTCCGATCACGCTAGAAAACTTCCGAGAGCTTATTGATAATGTCCAAAATATCGCTTATGCAGATCAGGTGATTTATCGCTTTTCAAAACTCCAAGACGGAATCGGGGCTAAGCTCTTTAAAGCTTTTTTGTTGGCTCAGGGGGAGAATGTCGATAAGCCTTTTTTGGATATCTTGCATCAGCTCGAAAAACTTAATATCGTTGATGTAGACGAATGGTTTATGCTACGTGAAATTCGGAATGAAATCGCCCATGACTACGAAGAGAATGAAGAAAATGCGATGAATATTCTCAATACTATCATCGAAACACTAGGGGAATTAGAAAAAATTCTCGTGACGATTCAATCGTTGATTGAGAAAAAAGAAGAGGGTGCTCTTTTTTGATGAGTTAGATTTCTTTATTCAAACTCATCAAACTTTGGTTCCAGCGCTTTAAACTGACTAAGCAATAGGGCTTGATATCGGGGTGCATTGTCAAAAAGTTTGCGTAATGCAGCAGTGCCGTATTCTTCGCTCAAAGAAGAATCGACGATGATGTAGGAGAGATAGACCGTATTTTCGTTGATCGAGAATTGGAGCCGCTCTAGAGCACTGTTCTCAGAGAGTAAAAAATCGTACAGCTCTTCGATATTTTCCTGCGGGATACGGCAGAGGGCTGAATCGGCGATGATGATTCCGTTATCATAGTAATTGATGTCGATACGGGTTTTTCCGATCTCAAATCGCCAGCTTCTTTGACTCCGTCGAGCAAGTGTAACATTGATCTCCAAAGCTTTCAGAATCTTCTCAATCAACGCTACGACACCGGAGGGTTTATACCCTTCGCGTCGGCGTTTGGCTACTTCGAGTTTTGTGCCGCATTTAGGGCAATAATCATTTTTGATAGAGGTTTCATGGATCAAATTTTTGCACGAACCGCATCGAATAACATCTTCGGTTTTTAGAGCATTAAACTGATCGAGGGCTTCTTTGAGGGTATATGCGGGGAGGGCAAACCCCAAATTGTTCGAATTTTGGATGATAAACGTATTGACTCCGATCACCTCTGCTGATTCATTCAGAAGCGGCCCGCCGCTGTTTCCGGGATTGATCGCCGCGTCAAACTGGATGTATTCCACTTCTCCTTGCAGCCTTGTAGCTTTGGACACAATCCCCTCGGTGGTGGAGTAGTTGAGACCATAGGGGTGCCCGATGGCGATAACGTTGTCTCCATCTTGTACACTTTGTGAGGAGAGGATCAACGGATTTTTATGCTCAATCAGGATTGGGGATCGGATAAAGGCCAAATCGAAAGCGGGATCGTCATAGATAACGGTTCCGATTGTTTTCGGGAGTGTTTTGGTACTGATAAGCACCTCTTTAAGACCGCTTACTACGTGGGAATTGGTGATGATAAGACCGTCAATGAGAAATCCGCTTCCGCTTCCGTAAGGATTGGTAATTTGGACGATACTCTCGATCGTTTGTTCGACCATTTTTTGGGTGGCACTGTTCACATTTACACTTCCGTATAATCGAGATTTTTGATTTGGAGATAAAAACTTTGGCTGAAATGGTTTAAATCACTGTAATTGAGATGTTCGGCAAAACTCTGAAGCCCTTTGTAGCGGTCGGCATACGGCTCTATCGATTCACGGACACGTTGCGCAATCAGATTTTGTTTGAACGTTTGGGTACGCGGATCGTACAACGGCGTTTCTCCTGCAGTTTTGAAAAAATCAGAGGCGTAGATTTCGACATGCAAATGAAACAGTGCACGCAGTGAAGGGTGCAGACCGTAGTTGTAGAGAATATAGAGGGAGATATAACGATAAATGACGGTTATAACGTAGTTGGATCGGTTATTTTTGTACCAGCGCACTTTGTTTAGTGATTCGTCGATAAAGGCGGCAATCTCATCGTGCATCGCTTGATCGAACGGGGAAAAGGTGTAGGCACAATGGTAAAACTGGGTTGTGAAAGATTCAATATCCATTGATTCAAGCTCGCTCAAATATTGTTCCAAATCAGCATTTTTATCTTCGGTCAGCTTCTCATCATCCATAAAGTAGCCGTTTATTTTTTCACTGATATTTTTGGCCATTTTTTTATGAGGGAGGAAGAGATAATCGATTTGAAGCAATAAGGCAAGATAGCTAAAGGAGACCATGCCCGTATTATCATTCGATAAAAGACCTATCAGACTTTGTCTTGTTTCTTTGATCCACTGGTGCATAAAAGTATAATTCGATTTGATTCTATTCTGCGAGATCGGGAGGAGATGTTCGGTGTCCAACAGTGCGGACTCATCAAATTCACCGGCAATAAACTCTTTTTCAAAATCGGCATTCAAGGCAATTTCTCGAAGCGGAAAAAAGATTTTTTGGGGAGTGATTGTACCATTGTCGAGACGAATGGAGAGTTTTATGATCCCCTCGCTGTGACTAAAACGGCAGTAAGTAAGTTGAAAATCACGTTCTAAAAAACGGCGTTTAATCGCTACATGCAGTTTCTCGCTCAGAGCAATATCGGCATACGCTTCCAGCGAGGTCGGAGTAACGGTTCCTTTGATCAGTGCATATCCTTGATAAAGGCTAAAACGGATCATTTCATCGGTACGCTCAATACTTAGGTGCGGTATGGAAAATGGATCATTTTGGTGGATCAAGGAAGAGAGAAAAAATGTATATCCGCTCAAAATATCACCCTGAATAAACGCTTCTGACGCCCGATCAAACAGCTCTTTTTCATTGTGATTAGGGAGAGCATGCGTCCCTCGTCCATACTGTGGTGCGCGATGCATCCGGGTTGGACTTAACCATGCTCTAATCGTATCGAACACCTTCACCCCTATTTTTCCTTCTCTTATGATTTGCTTAGTGTAATCAAAGCAACCTTAAAGCGACAATAAAGTATAATACGCGTAATTTAAAGGGCACATCTGAGATGCTTTGTAGGGAGTTGTATGGGCTATAAACGTGTTTTGGTAAAATTCTCCGGTGAGGCATTGGCGGGTGAGAACGGTCACGGTATCGATACGAAAATTCTCAAATTTATTGCGGGTGAGATTAAAACACTCGTTGATGCAGGGATAGAAGTAGGGATCGTTATCGGTGGCGGTAATATCATTCGTGGTGTTACGGCAGCAGCAGATGGAATTATCCGTAGAACTTCAGGTGATTATATGGGAATGCTGGCAACGGTAATCAATGCAATCGCTATGCAAGAAGCATGTGAACATGAAGGAATGCTGGTTCGTGTTCAAAGCGCGATCAAGATGGAACAAATTGCCGAAGCGTTTATCGTCCGTCGTGCAACCCGTCATTTGGAACGCGGTCGTGTGGTGATTTTCGCCGCAGGAACCGGGAATCCGTTTTTTACTACCGATACTGCCGCGACCCTTCGTGCGATTGAAATTGGAGCTGAAGTTATTATCAAAGCGACCAAAGTAGACGGTGTTTATAACAAAGATCCTAAGAAGTTTGATGATGCGATCAAACTTCCTGCTCTAGGATATGAGGAAGCATTACAAGATCATATCAAAGTAATGGACGATACCTCTATCGCATTGGCGAAAGAAAACAAGTTGCCGATCATCGTATGTGATATGTTCACACCGGGCAATCTTCTCGAAATTAGTCAGGGTAACTTGTCACGTTGCTCTATCGTAAAATAAACCTAAAAGGACATCAACCATGAGACTCGAACAACTCACTGCAAAAGCACTTGAAACTGCTAATATCGACCGTTACCAATTGGCTATCGCTGTCGCAAAACGCTCTGAAGAACTTCTAAACGGAGCGACGACAAAATTAAACGTGGATGTTAAAAAAGCTAAAACAGCGGATATCGCTTTGATGGAAATTGCTGAAGGGCTTATTTCTATCAAAGGTTTCGTACCACGAGACTAATTTTCACTTAAAGCGGCATCATTGAATACCATCGACATAGAAAAAGTAACCGGAATCAATGATGTTGAGGGTGCAGTAGCACACCTCTATAAACATATCAACCCCTCTATTGCGATTCAAAACGCACTCACCTTTTCAAAACAAGCTCATCATAATCAATTTCGTAAAAGCGGTGAGCCCTACATTGTCCATCCGGTTTTAGTCGCCTCAATAGTTGCCAATATGACCGGTGATGAAGCGATGGTCATCGCTGCACTGCTGCATGACGTGGTGGAAGATACCCATATTACGATCGAAGAAATCTCACGTGATTATGGGGACGATGTTGCCCATTTGGTAGAGGGATTGACGAAGATCGATACGATTCGTGATGCCCAGCTGATCCCGTCGAACTCCGATGAAAAACTGGTCGTTTCGGCACTGTCATTTCGAAAAATGCTCATCGCATCGATCGAAGATGTTCGTGTATTGGTCGTAAAGTTGTGCGATCGCCTTCACAACATGCTGACTTTAGGGGCTTTGGCACCAGCGAAACAGCATCGTATCGCCGAAGAAACTCTTGTTGTTTACTCCCCGATTGCGAGCCGTTTAGGAATCTCTTTTCTCAAAAATTTGTTGGAAGATTTGAGTTTTCAGTATCTTTTTAGCGAAGAAAAACAGGCTATTGATATGTATATGGAGGAGAACTTCCGCTCTATCAATACGCGTTTGAGTGATTTTTGCGAAAAACTGACCAAGATGATGCTGGAAAACGGGTTTAATGAAGACGATTTTGAGATAATAAGCCGTGTCAAACACCACTACTCGATTTATCTTAAAATGCAGCGTAAAGGGATCAGTATCGATGAAATTCTTGATCTCTTGGCGATCCGTATATTGGTCAAAAAGCCGATTGACTGCTACCGTGTTTTAGGATTGGTTCATCTGAATTTTCAGCCGCTATCTTCACGTTTCAAAGACTATATTTCGATTCCAAAAGAGAACGGATATCAGACATTGCATACGAGTGTATTTGACTCGACCGCAATTTTCGAAGTGCAGATTCGTACGTACGAGATGCATAAAACGGCAGAACTCGGTGTTGCGGCACACTGGAAGTACAAAAGTGGCGGGAACAACCCGATCAGTCTCGATTGGCTCCATAATCTTCAGTATCAAAACGAATCGGTCGAAGCGTTTTACGAACTGATCAAAAATGATCTTTTCAGCGAAGATATCAGTGTTTTTTCTCCGAAAGGAAAACCCTTTACTCTTCCTCGCGGAGCGGTGGCACTCGATTTTGCGTATGCGGTACATACCGAGATCGGTGATAGTGCCGAGGGGTGTTTGATCAATAAAGAAAAAGCATCGCTTCTGAGTGAATTGCATAACGGCGATATCGTTAAAATTACGACGGGATCGAAAAAAATCAACCGATGCAGTTGGATCGATGCCGTTAAAACCTCTCGAGCCAAAGCAAGTATGCGGGCCAATTGCAATCAGCGTATTCGTGCGATTGATACTGAATCGGGTATCAATATTTTGAGCACTATTTTTAATATGGATCCTGTTCGTATTGAGGAGTTGTTCAGTGAAACGCATTTGGAAGAACAGCGTCATCGTATCCCGAGCGAGCTCGATTTACTCAAAGAGACGGTGAACCGTTTTACCCAAGAATTGGGTGAAAACAACCGCTTTAGTGCCTTTTTATCCCGTAATCGCTTTAGAGTTAAACCGTATGTGTTTGCATCATTGGAAGTCTACTCTAACAATAACGTAAGTGACGCGGTATTTGATTATTGCTGTCATCCAAAAACAGGGGATGAAATTGTTGCGTTTTTGCAAGATGGAAAAGCCCATATTCACCATAAAATGTGTAAAAATGCCGCAGGGATGATCGATCGCAGAGAGCCGATGGTGTTTGTGCGCTGGAAGGCACAGCATTATTTTCGTTACCACCTTATTATAAGCATGCAAAGTGCAAAAGGGGTCCTCGCCGATTTGCTCACCTATATGGCAAAAATGGGGGCGGATATCAACAGTATCGAACTGGGTAAGGAAAAATCGGAACATACGCAGTACTGTGAAATGGAATTCCAAACCCTTGAGGCAGATATCAATCGCCTGCGCTCCAAATTGGAGAAAAAAGGGAAAATCATACAATTTTTTCGGACGGATGATGCGTACCGAAGCCAAGGATAAATCATGATTCAAACAGCATTACGAGAAATTAGACGCGGCACTGCCGAAATTATCGATGAAGCACGACTCGAAACACTCCTCAAAAATTATTTTGAAAAAGGGGAAACCTATACGGTCAAAGCAGGATTTGATCCGACCGCACCCGATTTGCATTTGGGACATACGGTTCTTCTTCAAAAACTCGCGGCGTTTCAAAAATTTGGAGGGCATATTCAGTTTTTGATCGGTGATTTTACGGCGCAGATCGGTGACCCAACGGGGAAAAGTGAAACCCGAAAGAAACTACTTCCGGCTCAGATTCAAGAAAATGCCCAAAGCTATAAAACTCAAGTGTTTAAAATCCTCGATCCTGAAAAAACGACGGTTGTTTTTAACGCTGATTGGATTAATCCTCTCGGTGCGGCGGGGATGTTGGAACTCACTACAACCTATAACGTTGCACGGATGTTGGAACGCGATGATTTTGACAAACGCCACAAAGCAGGAATCTCGATCTCCATTAGCGAATTTTTATATCCGTTGCTCCAAGGGTATGACAGTGTTCATCTGCGCAGTGACATCGAGATCGGTGGAACAGATCAGAAATTCAACTTGCTTATGGGCCGCCATTTGCAACGGGTGTATGAGATCGGTAAAGAACAAGCGGTATTAATGATGCCGATTTTAGAGGGTCTTGACGGTGTTCAAAAGATGTCTAAATCGCTGGGGAACTACATTGCGGTAGCGGATGAACCGAATGAGATGTTTGGAAAAATACTCAGTGTTAGCGATACATTAATGTGGCGTTATTATGAACTTTTGAGTACTCAAAGCCTTGATGAGATTGAAGCGCTTAAAACCGGAGTAGAAAACGGCTCGCTTCATCCGAAAAAAGTGAAAGAGGCGTTGGCTCTGGAAATTACGGAGCGTTTCCACTCTAACGAAGCCGCTTTGGGTGCTCAAGCTGAGTTTGAACGGGTTCATGCACAGAGCGAAATTCCGAGTGAAATGGATGAATTTACTCTTCAAGGGCCGATTTGGATTGCAAAAGCTTTGGTCGATTGCGCTCTAAGTCCATCTACTTCTCAAGCCCGTCGGGAGATTAAGCAAGGCTCTGTTAAAATCGATCAAAACAAACTAAGCGATGAGCAATACCGACTTGAACTGGGTGAGTACATCCTTCAAGTCGGAAAACGAAAATTTGCGCGATTAAAGGTAACCCAATGAGCTTCAAACCAATTCAAATCGGCAAGCACACCATTAAAATTCCTATCGTTCAAGGTGGAATGGGTGTCGGTATCAGCTGGGATAAACTTGCCGGAGCCGTCTCTTTTGAAGGGGGGCTTGGGGTAATCAGTTCGGTTGGAACAGGATATTATGAAAATAAAGTACATGCGGATAAATTAATTGCTAATCGTCCGTTGGATGCCGAGAATTTTTATTCCAAAAAAGGGCTGCATGCAATTGTTAAAAATGCCCGTAAAATCTGCGGAGATGCTCCGTTGGCATGCAATATTTTGTATGCGATCAACGATTACGGCCGTGTGGTAACCGATGCGTGTGAAGCAGGAGTGGATATCATTATTACCGGTGCCGGTCTTCCGACCAATATGCCTGAGTTTACGGCCGATTATCCCGATGTTGCATTGGTCCCGATCGTCTCCTCTCCAAAAGCACTTTCGATTATCTGTAAACGTTGGCAAAAGCGTTATAACCGTCTTCCTGATGCGGTTATTCTTGAAGGTCCTCTCAGCGGCGGACACCAAGGTTTTACGTATGAGCAATGTGCAATGGAAGAGTATCAACTCGAAAACCTTGTCGCTCCTGTAGTGGAAGAAGCGGCTTTATGGGGCGGTATGCCGGTTATTGCTGCCGGTGGAATCTGGGATAAGAACGATATTGATGCAATGATGGCATTGGGTGCGGCGGGTGTTCAAATGGGGACTCGCTTTATCGGAACTTTTGAGTGCGATGCCCATGAGAATTTCAAAGAGGTTCTCCTCGCAGCTAAAAAAGAGGATATCACTTTAATGAAATCCCCGGTCGGATATCCAGCACGCGGGGTTCGTACTCATTTACGCGATCTTATCGATACTCGAACCGGTCCTTCTATCAAATGTATCTCTAACTGTGTCGCACCGTGTAATCGCGGTGTTGAAGCTAAAGAGGTCGGGTTTTGTATTGCAGACCGTTTGAGTGACGCCTATTTGGGAGATAAAGAGCTTGGATTGTTCTTCTCGGGAAGCAATGGATATCGTATCGATAAAATCATCTCCGTCAAAGAATTGATGGAAAAACTTACTCACGGGGAGTAAGTGAGCGCGTGCTGAGTCGTATTGTTTTTCTCGCTTTATTGATTTTTACTTTGCTGGGTGCAAACGATAATGCACGTCTGGAATCGGCCAAAAAGGCACTTCAAAGCAGTGACGAGATTGAACAGTTCCGAGGGTACAATGAGTTTAAAACCATTTATCTCCGAGCGACGTTGGATAAAAACAGTGTAGTAGCCAATGAAGCTTTAGAGGGGATTGTTGCGGGGGGAGAAAAGCTTGGCATTGATGTGAGCAAATACCAAACGGATTTGGCGAAGATTAAAAAGTCAGTCAAAAAAGCTGAGCCTCTTATAAAAACACAAGCTATTGCCGAAATTCCGAAACACTCGGTAGACGTTCCTTCGGTGATTTATGACAAAACATTCAAACCCGCATTGGTAGCGAGTAAATTCAATACCCCTGAACCTGAAAAAATGATCAAGCTTGAACCGATTCAGCGCACAGATGAAATATCTCTCACCATGCGTCACCGCCTTTTGAATGCGCAGTGGAAAGACAAAGGGCTGGAGCTTCTTTTTGACACTCCGATACAATCGTCGGAAGTTCGAATGTCCAAAATCATCGAAGCCGATAAACAGCGGTTCCGATACATTATCGATATCGATTCATCTACGCTCTCCAAAACTCAAACGCTAGAACACCAAAGTATTAATCGCATTAAGATGGCTCAGTTTGATTCTAAAACACTGCGTCTGGTTATTGAACATAATCAAGCGATTTCGATCAAACCTATCGTTAAAGGGACGTCCCTTTATATCGATCTCTCCGTAGAAACTCCTAAAACGACTCCTCCTCTTGCAACGCCTGTTGTTGCTAAACCTGAGGTACAAGAACCTCCATTGGTTGCCGCACTTCCTCCCTTGATCAGTGTAACTCCGAGAGACCGAAGCAAAAAAATTATTGTCATTGATCCAGGGCATGGGGGAAAAGACAGCGGAGCTATCGGAAACGGTTTTATGGAAAAAGAGGTTGTTTTGCAGATATCGAACCAGCTCAGTGAAAAACTTCGTGCACTTGGTTATACCGTTTATATGACTCGGACAAATGATACGTTTATTGAACTCAAAGACCGTACCAAATTTGCAAACAACAAAGAAGCGGATCTCTTTATCTCGGTTCATGCCAATTCTATTCCTAAAACGTCTGATCCAAACGGAGCACAAGGAATTGAAACCTACTTTCTTTCACCGACACGAAGTGAGCGCTCCATGCGGGTTGCGGCGCTCGAGAACTCCGAAGAGATGGAAGAGATGGGTCAATATGGAAAACTCAGCTTTTTGAGTTTTTTGAACAAAGAAAAAATTATTGCTTCGAATAAAATGGCGATAGACTTACAAAAAGGGATGCTTGGCAGTTTGAGAAAGCAGTTTCCTTATGTTCACGACAACGGTGTCCGCGAAGCCCCTTTTTGGGTTTTGGTCGGTGCGCAAATGCCGGCAGTACTGTTGGAAGTGGGTTATATAAGTCATCCTGATGAATCGGCACGCATTGCGGATGAAAAATATCAACGTTGGATGGTTGATGGTTTGGTGGAAGGCGTTGGCCGCTATTTTGTCAACAATATTTAAAATCCATCGCTCTACAACTCTTTAGTATTCACTATTAATACACAAATAACTGTTACAATACTCCTATTACACTCAAAGGAGTCATTATGAAAACAACAGCGTATGCTTTTATGTTAGCCGGAACCCTTCTTTTCGGAGCAAATTTTGATATAGGGGTTTCAGGTTCGGATAGAGGAATTGATGGGTTTTCCCTTTCCATTGGAGACTATTACCGTGTCCCTTATCAGGAGGTGATCGTAGTTGAACGACGAATTCCGCGAGAAGAGGTAGGGGTAGCCTATTATCTTGCACGGCATGCGCATCGGGATGTTGGATTTATCATTGATTTACGATTACGAGGTCAGAGTTGGTGGGATATTACCATTCGTCTTGGGCTTGATCCTCGAAGTATTTATGTTGTAGATACCCGCCGAGCGTACGGTCCACCATACGGTAAAGCCTATGGATATCATAAAAAACACCGTTTACATGACCGTGAGATTGTAGATTTGGTCAATGTCCACTTTCTCTCCGATTATCATCGTATCAGCCCTGATGAGGTGATTGAGCGTCGTCGTGGCGGCGATCATTATGATCGTATCGATCGACATTACCGTGACAATCGCAAAGAGATTCGTGAAGACCGCAGAGAGATTCGTGAGGATCGACGTGAACTGAAAGAGGATCGCAGAGAATTGAGAGAAGATCGTAAAGATTCACGGGACGATCGTGGAAATGGAAACAAAGGCCACGGTAATCCGCACGATCGTTAATGATTTTTAAATATCTTCGATCAAACGTAATGATGCGGGATTTTCCCGCACAAAAGTTTGCGCTTCTTCCGTAATAGGACGGTTGGTAGCGTAGATACGTATAACTGATCGGCTTTTTAACATTGGATTATGATCGATATACACGCTGCATTCTGAAATAAATAGTTGCAAATCGAGTTTTTTTACCTCTTTGAGAATATTTTCACTTCGTATAAGTAATAACTCTTTCTCTTTTACACCGATTAAATCTATCCCTTTCGCTTTCGGTGATTCTGTTAGTGAATAACCTTGCGCCATGAAATACGTACTCACTTTTTGACGGAAATCTCCATGCGCTATGGGCTGGAATGTTTGCGATTTTAGGGGTGATACAACAGAAGGTGTTTCAGCTTTTAGGAGGGATTGGGTCTCTTTTAGAAATTGTTCTTTTTGCAGGAATTCTTTATTCGCTAATTCCCGCTTTTTACGAGAAATGATCATCATGACCCAATACCCTACAGCGACAATGACGAAGAGGGCAAGCAGATTAGCCATGATTTCTCTTTATACCCTTTTTATCGGTCGAGGATATCTTCAGTTTCGATTCGAATAAAAGGATTCTTACGGGTTTCAGCTAAAATCTGCATCAATCGGTTTATAACGCTTAACGGAGATTTCGTCGGATTAAACGTATCGAGTGCAATGCAGGTAGTGGCAGCATTAAAATGGTTATCCAAATTGTGAATAATATTTTGAGATGCTTTGTATGCATTGTCTTGCGTGGTAAATGCAAAAATAATAAAGTAGTGATTTTCATCTAACTGTATCAAGTGATCAGAAATTCTAACATAGTTTGACAGTTCTACAAGACTTAAAGAGTTTGCATGGTAGAGAATTGCAAACGTTGAATTGACTTGAAATCGTTCATAATGATAGTAAGTTTTTTTTATGAGTACGTTGATTCGATTGGTTATAGGATCGCTCATAGTTGTCCAGAAAATAATTTTTGTTAGTATAGCTTACTTTTAGAACGTTATTAATCTATTGTTTAAAAAGAGGAATATGAGTGATATGAATGTGATAGGATGAAAGTTCTTCTCGTGTGAAGTTTGTTATAGAGGATCTCTGTGGCGGACGAGGAGAGATTCGAAAAAAACCTACCCCGTTTTGACCCTTTTTTAATCTCAAAAACTGCTTTTATTTACGAATTATATCACATCTTATTTTCGCATTTTGGGGGCTGGGGGTTCCCCCAGTATGAGCGGTAGCGAACCGCTCTTCAACGCAATTGATCCGACATATTAAAGCTCTTTCGTGGGGCTGAACTCTCTTTGACGCACTGGCACTATAACCCCTCGTTCTCAATGATAAAAAAACAATCCAAACTTTTAAAATGTATCCGCCGCGCATGGGTCAAGCTAAACAACCCTTATTTTATGATCTCAAAAAGAGATTCGAACTATTGGCGCGAGTGCCGTCTACGGGGTCCCCGTGAGGAACGAACGGGGATAGGCGCGAAGCGCCCTTGTCAACTTATCAAAAGTTTTCAGACATTTCTATAAAGGTCATTATTTCTTTATTTCTAAAATTCTGATATACTTTCTTTGTATTAAACACAAGGAAATCCTTTTCGTCTGATTAACGAAATGGTGAGATGGGCAGTGGCTTTCGGGTCATTGCCCTTTTTTTTTGCCTTTTTGGCAGGTAGGGGTGGGTGGGAACTCATCACAAGGGATTTTCCTTGCTGTTTAAATACATGGTAGTCTTTTTATTGTTGATGGCGCTCGCGCCCTCTCTGCATTAATCAAAAACGGAGGGAATAATCACCCCTCCGGGCTATCATCTTCATTTATAAATATACATTTCCGTGAATTTCATTGAGTGCAATTTCTTTTTTCTCAATTACGTTATACGCGAATTTTAAATCTTTAGCTTCGACTTTGTTGTATGCTCCTATTACTGCATTTGGATCCGTTGTTTCTGCCCAGTAATATTTCTCTCCTCTGTATTCAAAATATGATCTTTTTTCTTCTGTTTGGTAGTTTGGTATATTTACAGCCGCAAATGTATGTCCTTGTGAATATATTAAAATTATTTTATATCCATTTGCTATCATCATCGATGCTAGTAAATATGATCTTTCATCACAGTCTCCTTTCCATTGCTTCATTACGTCTGTTGCTGCTTTGTCTTGATTTGGTGTTCCTTTTTCATAAGGAATTTTTTTAACGTAATCAAAATATTTTTCTATTCTGCAATAATCGCTTTGACATCCCATGTCTAATGCTCTTGTGACTGGTAATATTTCTTCTTTATCTTTCATCCCGTACCAATGGTATTCATTCCCAAGTTTTATTAAACTATGCTCTTTCATGTATGCTTGTTCTTCTTCAGGTGTTGGATCTCTGTAAGCTATTTGTGGATTTGTTATTTGATTTTTATTTTCTTGTGCGACTTGTATATTTTCTTTTTTATCTAGTTTTTCATAGATAATTGTCCATAAAAAGAATAATGTTATCGGAATTGCAAAAATCCAGTTGCTAATTGGTTTTATTTCTTTATCTTTCAGTGTCTCAAATTTTTGCTTTGCTTTGTTGTAGTTTGTACTTTTATTTGTATAAATTGGTTTATTTCTTTTCTTTCTTTCAATTGACATAAATATCGCTATACCTAGAACTATTATTCCCCCAATAATAAATTGCATTACAAATGTCATCATTTTTTTACTTCAATTTAAACTTTCCGGTACTTGATGCTTTTTGTATTTCTTCAAGCTTTTGCAAATGTCTCTTTGTTTCTTCTATACTCTCTTCTAATGCTAAACCTTGATTAATTAATCTCACTAAATCGGGTTTCTCTTTTTCCCAGTTATCAAGTGATCGTAATGATATTCCTAACATTTCTGCCAGTTCTTTTCTTGTCATTTCATATTTCCTATTAAATTAATGCAAATATTGCGTATTTTAAGCTTTTCTTTATATATTTGCGTATATAGTTTTAAATATCTGCAAATATTGCATATTGGAGTGATAGCCATGAAAAACACAAACCGCCAAACCTTACCTTTCGGTAGATCGACTAAGAAGAAAAATGCGGGTCTATCACTCCCTATCCCCCCTCTGTTTCAAGTTACGGGGAATACATTCATCTATTATAACGAATCTCCGTTTATTCAAAACCTCAAACGAATCAAATTTAAATTTGTTCGTTTCTCTATTGTTGGATTTTTTGCCCCATCTCTCTATTTTGTAATTAATCTCGGTCGTTTTCCAAAAATTGTAAGACATAACGGAATGTCTGCATCCGTTTCACATTCAACTCATCAGTTGATTTTTAACTTTTGATTCTATGCCCCCACGGTAGAGGGGCGTAATAAATATCGAACCCCCCGTGATGACTATCACTCCCACGGGGTTAACAAAAAAGAGAGATAAAAAATTTTGCCTATTTAGGAGTGAATATGTCAGTAATTAGCCAAGGTTTTACAACCCTTTACTCAGTCAATAAAGTTGGAACCATTAAGCCCGGCGGTGCCGGTAACATGAACGGTAATGCTTATAAAGCTTCCGTCAAATTTCGTTCCCAAAACATCGTTACTCGTGAAAACAAACAAGTTGGTCTTCAAGAGGTTGAAACAAATATCGAGTTTAAAATCCCGTGTGATTCTGATACTGAGGCTTCTTTGGTTTCTGAAGCTGTTCGTCGTCTTCGTGATTCAGGATCGGTTTTCACTATTTCTGGTGATCTCCCTATGACACATCAAGACGGTAAAAAAATGGACGTCGCAACGGTGAGTAGTTTTGATAACGGTGCTGAATTTCTCAAAAAATTAGAGTCGATCACCAAAATTAAAGCAGAAGCAAAAGTGTAATGATGAAAGGCGCGTTGGTGGGGTTCTTAGATTTTACTCCATTACATGTAAGTCGACCAACATCTTTTATTTTAAGGAGTCTTAAATGACTTTGCCAACTTCTCTTTCAACTACTGATTTTATGGCCGTTGCTGGTCTTGTTGTTGTTGCACTTGCTGCTATGTGGGGCGTTAAAAAAGCTCTCGGACTTATCCGCGTATAAGTTCTTAATGGGGGTTTCCCCCATACCAAAAAGGATTTCTATGCTTCTTCCTACTATTGATTCTGCTATCGTCGGTTTGATCTTCTCCGCTGCTGTTACTGGAATGGCTGTTATGTGGTCAACTAAAAAAGCTATTGCTTTATTTTATCGTTAAGGCTCTAAAATGAAAAAAATCATCTTTATATTATTTTCCTTTTGTAGCTTCGCTTTCTCTGCTGGAACCTATGACGGTTACGCTTTTACTGATGAAGAGGAAAAATACTCTCTTCATTTTGTAAATACGTCTTTATCAACTGAAATGACGGGTATCGGTTTAACCACAACCGATTCAACTGCTATTCTCGGTCTTCGTCCTATCACTTCTCTTACTACCGTCGCATCGAATACGAATATCACTGGTCGAGATATGCTCTTGATCCGCTCCCGTTCTTACGCTGTTGAGATCCCCGATCATTCTGTTTACAACGAATATACCGCTCTCGGTATTAAACAATACGAATTCAATTTCCTCATGGCTCTTATGGGCTCTTTCGTTGGTTTTACTTTTGTATTTTTCTTTGTCTATGTTGTTGTCAATATCTCACGCGGTTTTAGGAGTTAATTATGGAAATCATCGCTGTATCTTCTGACGTAGTTTTTAATTACTTTTTTTCACAAGGTGTATATTGGGGCTTTATTATGGCTTCGGGATTTGCTGTATTATCATTGTTCTGGGCATAAAATGAAAAAGTCATTAATTTTAGCTTCTCTTTTGTTTTCTTTATCTCACGCAGGTATTTACCCTGTTTCCGGTTCTTCTACTTGTAAGCAGGCAACTTTAGTTAAATTGAGTTGTACTGCTTCAAATATTGAGCAATACGGATGGGTTTATGGACAGCTTAAATATACTGGTGCTCAATGTGGTGGTACTACTGGTTATTACGCATATATGACTAATTCATTTTTGTATATTGCTTCTTCGCCTGTCGATGTTGCTTGTCCTAATTGTAATGGTGGTACATGGAATGGTGCTACTCAATCATGCACTATGCCTCCACTTTCTGCATATAACAATGATGTTGATGCTTGTCATGCACATGATGGACTTTTAAAAGCTGATGGTTCTTGTGTATCTTATGGTGATTTTGGTGCTTATCTTTTAACTGAACCTACCGCTTTTTTGGGCGGAGGTCTTTTTATTAACGGTTATATGTTTACTGCCGCTGGGTTAGTTGGTGGTACTTTGCTTGGACCTGCTACTGCTGCTGGAGCTGCATTTGCTACTATTGGTGGTATTGCTATGGTTGCTGGTGTTGGAATTGCTCTTTATGGTGCTGGTGATGATATCGCTGCTAATTTTGCTGGTACTCCTGATAAACTTCGTCCTCCTACTAATGATACTACTCTTCCTGATCGAATGCGAATTAAGCTTCGTGAAGATTCTGAAGGCGGTCAAACTGTTACTAATGCTGATACTAGTTCAGGTAAAATTGATAAAATTTCTCATATTCCACCTGAGGTTCGTCAACGTATTTTAGATGGCGTTGTTAATCCTACTACGGGTGAGCCTAATATTACTCCTTCTGATTTAGCTGGTACTACTACTACTTCATATAATTACACTAATAATACTGCTACAACTGAAACAATGAAAAGTGACGGAACTACCGTAACGTCTACTACTCCTTTTACTCCTATTACTAATCCTGACGGTACTGTTACTGCTAAATCGCATAATGAAGCTGTTGCTCCTACTGTAACTGGTACAAAAGGTACTACTATTGATGTTCCTGAATGGAATCAATATCAAATTATTGCTCAATGGACTGAAAAAAATGCTCAAAACGCTGGAACCACTTCCGGTGGCGGTTCTACTGGTTCTACTCCGGTTTCTACGGGCGATGCTACTGCTGATGCTATTGCCAATGCTGATATGCCAGCTTATACTTTAGGTGATACGGGTAATTTTGATACTCTTGATAAAACTGTTGTGACTGATATGTCTACATCTGCAAATAGTTTTCTTGATAATGTTCAAAATCAGATAGATGCTGCAAAAACAGTTTATGATCAAACTTCTGCTCTTGTCTCCGGTGGTTGGCAAACTCCTGTAATCCCTGCGGGTGAATGTGGTAATGGTATGGCTATGGATTTTCACGGTCAGCACGTTGATCTCTGTCCATCTATCGCTAACTTTTTAGCTCCAATTTCTCCTCTTGTTTCATTTTTATTTACTCTTGCGGGAACTGCTTTCGCTATCGCTATATTCTTAGGGGGTTTTTGATGCAAGGTTTATTTTTATTGATCGTTGATGGTTTCGTAAGATTTTTAGGTTTTTTTAGTAAATTTCAAGTTTGGCAGAATGTTGAAACTGCTTTTAAAGCTGCCCGTTTTATTTCGAAAAAAGCTCTTTTAGCGATTTTAGTTGCTCTTACACTTGCTTATTTTACGTTGTTGATAGCTTTTGTTTATTTTACTTTTGAAGCTGTGACTAGTGCTTATAATCTCGTATCATCGCTTTTAAATCAAGTTCAAACGGGTACTGATTCAAATTCTGATATCTTGAAAACCTTTTATTATCTTTTGAACGTTTCGGGTATTGCTACTGGTTTTCAGGCTGTTTTTCCGTTTATTGCCTCCGCTCTCACGTTCCGACTTATGAAACCAGTAAAAACTGTGTTTTTGTTTCTGTATGATAAATTCAAAAATGCCGCTTTTGATATGGTTAAGATTGTAACGGCGGCTTAGTATGGTTGAATTATTTTCGGGTAATCAAGGTTCAGGAAAAACGTATCGTTCTGTTCACCATTTGTATCATTCTTTTTGTGATACTTCTTATGAATTTTATGGTTCTTATAATCGTTTTTATACAAATATTAATGAGTTTAATTTTGATTTTTTCAATAGTTTTTCTTTTTCTCCGTCTAAATCTTCAAATTTAATTTTAAAGATATTTTCGTTTTTAAAAAAATCAAATACTAAAGATGTAGTTTTTGATTCTCCTGTTGGTTATAACTTAGATTTTGATCAACTTTTAATTCATTTGGAGGAGTTACGGCTTCTTTTTATGAATAAAGTTCCTGATTCTGAAATTATTAAACGTGCTGAAGAATTAAAACTTGTTAATACTTTGTTTGTTATCGATGAAGCTTATAATTATTTTGGTGAGAAGAATCTAACTCTTATTTGGTGGATTTATTATCATCGTCATTTACATCAAGATATATATTTAATAACACCTGATTTTACTTCTTTATATAGACGTTATTTGAGAGCTGAATTTTTTTATGAGGCTGTTCCTGCTTCATTGCGTTTACGTAAAAATTATTTTTCTTATCATCGCTATAAAAAATATCAGCTTTTTAAAAATTCTCATATTGATACTGTACATTTAAAATTTGATCCTATTGTTTCATCACTATATGTTTCCGGTGCTAATTCGCAACCTCAAAAGGTTATATACAAGTTTATTATTATTGCTGTTGTTTTAGCCATCTTAGTTACACTTGGATTTAATTTATTTGCTTCTATTTGGTCTAAATCTGATTCAAACACTACAACTCCATCATCTACATCTAAATCTCAATCTAACCCATTTGTTCCAGTTGATCGATCCAGTACATTCACCGTTGTTTGCGTAGGTTTTGAATGTTCTCTCTTGGGTCAAAACTTCTCTTTGAACGATTTCAATCAATACGCTAAAACCTATGCTCTCCAATCTGTTGACACTACCATGAGTTCTGATGGTGTCTATCTTCGCTCTTTCGCTCGTAATGATAAATTCTTCAAGGAGGTTCTAAATGTTACGTCTGATACTTCCGCTGCTCATTAGTGTAGTTCTTTACGCTCAGTCAATCACATTGGCTGATTTGGCTTTCATCGTTTCAAAAAAGGATAATGTATCTATCATTTTTTCCGGCGATGTTTCAAAAACGATGATTATCGATTTCCCGAATGGATACAATAAACCCTCATATCTGCCATTGTTTAAAACGATCCTTTCAGCAAATAATCTTTCTTATAAAGAGAATGACGGCTTTTTCATCGTATCTATCGCTTCCGGTAATACCGAATCCTCTGATAGTGTTTTAAGTGTTCCAAATGATCCAATTTTAAAAGCTCCACCTCCTTTGGTTTCATCTGCTCTAACTATTTCCAATCCGTCCGATTCTTCTCTATCTTCCCCGGACCAATCTCAGCAGATTGATTATAATATCTCTTTCGTATCCCATAAACTCGATTATCTCCAATTCGATAATGTCAAACCGCTTCTCGATTTTTCAGCGATTCCGTACTCATTCGCCACTGTCTCAAAAACGATCACTTTTAAACAAAATAAAAAAAATAAAGAGCTCATCAAAAAACTCATCGATGAAATTAAACTCCTCGACGTAAAAAAAGATCAAGTCACTCTAAAAATCACGATCTACGATTCCAACTCTGAAAAAATCCGTGAGGTTGGTATCGATCCCTCTATCTCATTTGATTTCTCGCTTTTATCTCAATCGGGGGCCATTCTCTCCGGCGATGCTGTCGGAGCTTTTAAAGGCTCTCTAAAATTACTCTCTTCGAAAGGTGCTGCTAATGTATCTCATTCTACTTCTTACGTTATATCCGATGGTGATCTACTTGATTTTAAGAAAGTCGTCTCGTTACCGTTTTTGGATGAGAATTTTGCACTCACTACGGATAACGGCACTAATCAGTCCAAAAAGTATAAATACCGTGATGTGGGATTTAAAATTCTTGCTACTCCTACCCTTGTTGGTGATACTTGTTATTTGGACTTTAGTTTGTCGATTGGTTCTGTTCTTAGTTCCGGTGACTTGCCCACTACGTCAGAAAATAGCATCAAGAACCGTTTCAGTATTCGACGCGGGGAAATCTTATTATTGGCGGGAGTATCGAAAGAATCACTCTTGAACGATTCCAACTCTGCTCCGTTCCTTGAAGATATCCCTATCCTTGGTGATATTTTTACCCATAAATCAAAAACCGATTCAAACGAATATTTCAACGTTTCAATCGAAATTCTATAAAGGAGGATTCTATGGAAAATGATCACTATTCTATTCTTGATGCTCTTTATGATCCAAACAATGAAGAGATTCAATACACCGATTTGACGATTCAAGTTTCAACACTTGTTCATGATCGTTTATCTACTGCGTGTCGAAAAACGAATTTGAGTGTTGATAGCTTTTTGAGTGTAGCGATTATTCGAGCTTTACACGATTACGAACAATACTCGAACCGCATTAAATAGATTAAATAATTGGAGTGATAGCCATGAATTACAAATACGGACTTTCGTCCCACGATCTCAAATACTGCCGTGATAAAATCGACGGTCAAAAATCATATCTCTCAAACAATCATTTTCATACGTCCACTGGACAAGTAAAAAGCCTCCTCGATGTCTCATTCTCTGCGAACATATCAGAGCGGTATTATTCTCAGCTCTCAAACAAGATTAACACAATGTCCGATCTCGCAAAATCCCAAAACCTTAAACCCGTCTTTTTAACGATTACTCTTGATGGATTCTTCCGGGGACTTCTCACTGCCAATTATTCTAAATGGGATCGACTAAGTGTGACTCAACAGGATGAATACCTCCGCCATATTCCAAATAACGAGGTTCATGGCTTCTTGCGTGATAAGATCAAAGAGAGAATCAAGTTCACGATAAAAGACTGCTACAACGTCTTAGCGTTCCAATGGTATCGATACTCTTCCGGGTACGCTTTTAAAAAGATCAAAAAAGACGGAAAACAATTCATTTATCTCAAAGCTGCTGAACCTCATAAAGACGGTGTACCCCATTTTCACGTTCTGCTCTGGATCCCTGAAACCTACTTCGAATCATTCAAAAAAGACTTTCAACGCTACTTCCCCGCTCCTCAAAACCATAAACCAATCGAGAACGGTAACGAGGGCGATACAAAAGGTTTTCAAACCGCTATTCATAACCCCGTTGGCTACATCATGAAATACGCTACTAAGTCTTTCATGGATCTACGAACCGGAGAAGATCTTAACTATCTTCAATCATGGTACATCAAACATAAAATACGCCGGATCACAACGAGCCATTCAACTATTCCTCAGTGGGTCTATCAAAAGGTTTTCGCAATTGAAAAAGATTGGTATCACCTTACTGATCTGAATATCAGAGAGCCTATGCTTTGCGAATGGAACAAAGAGGATGATCACTTTACCCTCATCGAGGATAACGGTCGTGTTCTGCAATATGATCGAGGTGTTCTTACTCTTCGATATCTTGGATCAGATAGAGTGATTCAGCAGCTAGGAGAATTTAAAGATACTCCAAAAACTCAACCTCGCAAACTGGAACCCGTCCCCTCTACTTGGATGAAACCGACTCAACCGAAAAAGTATATCGATGTTTACATTGACGGTGATCATAGCCTATTACATAACGGTGTAATCTTCAAACTAACCCCGCAACCTCTCAAAATGTCAAATTTTGAACTTCTAAACTATTGGCAAAACATTGATTTTGAAACCGTTAATAATGCTCACTTGGAACATTTGCGAAATATTCTTGTAGATCGTGGTTTGATTATTGGTGAGGATTACGGTTATGACTATTCCCATGATGAAAAGTGTTACGGTCATTATGTGGATCTACTCGATGAAAGGGTTGAAGAATATGATTTCTGATCCATTTTTATCTATTGTTTGTGTTGCACCTTTTTGGACTCTTTTGATTGTTGTTCTTTCTTTTTTTTGGGTTGTTTTTGTTTTGATCTATTTTTATGATGATTATTTTGGAAAAAAATAATATGACTTTCGATCACTACGCAAACCTTTTTCTAAAATTCAAAGAGCCTGAACTAAAAAACTCTACCTTTGAAAAATACAAAAGCATAATAGATCTCCGTTTGCTGCCGATTTTTAAAGATCTTCCAATTTCTGAGATTAAAACCTCCGACATTAAACTTTGGCTTCTCGACATCGAGGACGTTGGCGGTAAATCTAAACGGATCTACATCAGTGTTCTAAAGGGAATCTTCGATGAAGCTCTTTATGATGAACTTATCGAAAAAAACCCTGTCTCTCGAATCCGCCCTCCTAAAATGGACAAACCCCCGATTCACCCGTTCACCGCTCAGGAAGTATTTGACATTATTCAAACTGCCGAAATGAGTAACTATCGAAATTACCTAAATATCGCTTTTTTTACTGGGATGAGATCCGGTGAAATCATCGCACTAAAAAAAGAGGACATCGATCTTAAAAACAAAATGTTGAAAGTCCGCCGGACACGTTCCCGTTTTGGAGAATCTGAACCGAAAACAAGAGGATCAAAGAGAGATATCCCTATACTTGATTCACTTCTACCATTGATTGAAGATCTTTATAACTCTCATGATCACGATTATCTCTTCAAAACGCAATACAATGAACCTTATCGTGATACGAATGTTTTTGTAGATCGCTATTGGAAACCCTCGCTTGAATCTCTCAATATTCCTTATCGCCGTCCATACAATACACGTCACACATACGCTACAAATATGCTTTATCGTAATTTAGTAACACCTGTTGAACTCGCTCAGTTACTCGGACACTCATCAACTCAGATGGTTTTTGATGTTTATGTTGCTTATTTGGATCAGAATTACAAGAGTTTTGATAGATCGATATCGATCTACATTTAAGGAGTAAATGTGACTCAGCAGCTTACATTATCAACTTTTACTGGTGTTGGTCTTCTTGATCGTGCTTTTCGTGAAGCGGGTTTCGTCGTTGTCTCTGCAGGTGATTTGATCTATGGTCAAGATATCCGATATTTCAAAGGTATAAAAGGAAGATTCGATGGTGTTTTTGGTGGTCCTCCATGTCAACCTTTTTCCGATGCTAATCGTGACCGTCCGGTAGGTGAAAATCATTACGGTTTTCAAATGATTGATGAATTTAAACGTATTGTAGAAGAGTGTGACCCGACCTGGTATCTTTTCGAAAATGTCCGTAATGCTCCAAACTTCTTTATTGATGGATATGAGCACCAACGTATCGATATAAATCAAGGTTGGTATTCCGATGTTCACCGATTGCGCCATATTCAATTTGGTCATAAAGAGGGTAAAAAAATACAATGGGAACGTGGAAGCGTGACTCATCGATCGCTAAAATCTTGTGCTCTTGCTTCGGATGATCGTTCATTTCGTGAGCTTTGTAGTCTTCAAGGTCTTGAAGATGATTTTGATCTCCCCGATTTTACTGTCAAGGGAAAAAAGAAGTTAGTAGGCAATGGTGTGCCTCTTGTAATGGGAAGAGTAATTGCTAATGCTGTCCGTGACTGTACCGGTCTTAATAACTGTGACTTGGCAGCAGAGAATAATTGTGACACTATAGGACAAAAAAAGCGTGACTCTTCCCGGCTTTTTAACTGTGACTCGCCGGTAATTGTAAATTATTGTGCTTGTGGCTGTGGTCGTACTGTGACCGGACGTGCTAAAACCTATGATGCAACTTGCAGAAAACGTAAGTCAAGATTGAGTGTTTCGGGGTAGGTAAGAAAAAAACGGGATTTTTAAAAAGGCTTTGAAAGTCCCTAAAATAGGCACTTGTGGCGGACGAGGAGAGATTCGAACTCTCGGTACCGTTGCCAGTACGTCTCCTTAGCAGGGAGGTGGATTCAGCCGCTTTCCTACTCGTCCATTTACAAAGAGGGCGTAATTATAAGCAGGTGTAGATAACAAGCACCTTAAATTGGTGCTTGTTTAGGTTAAATTGCCGGGGAGTTTTTTGGATTAGAGATTATTTGATCCAAAAGGGATTGTAATTGAATGGCAAGAGCTTCATTGGAAGCTTTTGCTTCAGCAATTTTTTCTTTTAATTTCACAATTAACTCGATTTTATCCATAAATTTCATGCGGTATCCTTGCAAGTATTTAAAGAAATAAAGCAAAGAATATGCCAATTTATAAAACAGCGAGTATTTTTTCCACTACTTCAGCAGGGTTTTCAGCGTTATAAATCGGGCGACCGACGACGATAAAATCAACTTTTTCATTTTGTGCTACTTCTATTGTCGCAACACGCTCCTGATCCCCCGCATCTTCGCCAAACGGGCGGATGCCCGGTGTTAGAGTGATGAAGCCTTTTGAGGTAAGAGATTTAATCGAAGCACTTTCGTAAGCACTGCATACGACACCGTCCAATCCCGCTTCATGCGCATCTTTTGCAAAACAATCCGCTTTGGTTGCTATATTTTCATTATAGACATGGTTGAACTCACTTTCTTCGAACGATGTGAGGGCTGTAACGGCAAGGACTAAAGGGCGATTTTCATACGGTTCAAGACGCTTCATCACTTCTCGCATTGCTTTTCGGCCGGCGGAAGCGTGAACATTGAACATATCAACACCTAAGCCCATGATCGATTCCGCAGCGTCAGCCATCGTATTAGGGATATCATAAAGTTTGAGATCCAAAAAGATTTTAAAATCGGGATTGATGGTTTTGATTGCATCTATAAAGGGTTTTCCGTCACGAATGTAAGAGCGCAAACCTACTTTGAGCCAAATAGGATAGTCTTTGATTTTTGTGACGAGAGCTAAATTGTCTTCCTGATTTGGAAGATCAAGTGCAACGCATAAGTGCATGAGAAACCTTTGGAAATTGATAGCAAAAGTATAGCTTAAAAAGTATCATCATTATTCTTACGTTAATAATTCATTGAGAAAAACAATCTACAATATGCACAGATTAACCCAAAAGGATAGACGATGAAAAAGAATATTTTAGCAACAGTAATGGTAGGCTTATTGCTCGGTTCAACGGCGCTCTCGGCTGCTCTCTATAAAGTGGATCCATCCCATTCAAACGTAGGGTTTAAAGTCAAACATATGATGATCAGTACAGTAAGCGGAAAATTCACTAATTTCAGCGGGATTTATGATTTAGAGAAGGGGCAGTTTAAATCATTGAGCGGTTCAATGAAAGCGGATTCTATCGATACGGGGATTGTGAAGCGTGATGATCATTTACGAAGCTCGGATTTCTTTGATGCGGCAAAATTTGGGGATATTTCATTTGTGATGACAAGTACATCAAAAAGTAAAATGACGGGAAATTTGACGATTCGAGGCATTATGAAAAAAGTTGTTTTGGATATCGACATGGGTGGAGTTGTGGAAGATCCGTGGGGCAATCAACGTTCTGGATTTGTGTTGAGTGGTCAAATTAACCGTAAAGATTATGGTTTGAATTGGAACAAAGCGATAGAAGCTGGCGGTGTGGTTGTCGGAGATGAAGTGAAACTTATTGTAGAAATCGAAGGGATCGCGGAATAATTAAAAGGTTTTGATAAATCCGTCTCGTTTGGGACGGAATCCTCCCAAATGATTGATTGACAACCCCTGTTGTTTTCCCCAGATTAAAATACTTTGACAGTTGTGCATTTTGGCGTAATCACCCAAATAATCGATCATCTCTAGACTCAGATACTCATACCCAAGATGGGTAATAAAATCATCAACGATTAAGTGCCGTCCTAACTCTAAATTCTCCCGTATACTCACACCTGCATATATCCGTAACGCTCCCCTCTCATAGGCGCCGATAGGACGGTAATCTTTGGGATAGTGAGACGTGATAAACGTTTCAAATTGATCATTTGAGAGTTCGGTGCGGAGTGCTGAGAGGAGAGTGTATCCCTCGCTCAGCTCAGTTGAGGAGAGTTCCCGAAATTGCACGTTAGTTGCCTAACGCACCGAGCTGAGCATCGATTTTGGATACTTTATCTTCCGCATCGGCTAATCCTTCACGGTTTTGGATGATGACCGCTTCAGGAGCATTGGCTACAAAACGCTCATTGGAGAGCATCCCTTGTAGTTTGTCAGCCTCTTTTTGGAGTTTTTCACGCTGTTTCGTGAGTCGGTCGATGATCGGGCTCAAATCAATCGCGTCGGTTGGAAGGTAAACCTCAACCGATTCTCCGATATCGCTAATCGCATTGTCGATTTTAGAATCGGTAAAATGAAGTGTTTCTACTTTGGCTAGGCGGATAATGAATGGTGCCATCGTCTCTTGATCGCCATTGCATTTAAGGTAAGCGAGATCGATTTTTTGGTTCCCCAAATCAACAAGGGTTTTAGCCCGGCGAATAGTTACAATGGCATCCATGATGATGGCAAATTCTGCTTCGATCGCTTCATTCACCGTCACCTCTTCAGGATACGACATTACCATAATCGAATTACCCTCTTCGAGCGAGGTGCCGGAGAGTTCATGATAAAGGTACTCGGTGATAAAAGGCATAAACGGATGGAGAAGTTTCATTGACTCTTTGAAGATGCTTCCCAGTTCGTTAACGCTCTCTTTGGACGCTTTCCCTAACTCGATACCCCAGTCGCAGAATTCATTCCACAAGAAGCGGTAAAGTACCGTTGCCGCATCGTTAAAACGGTATTCGTCTAAGAATGCTCTCGTCTCAGCTGTCGCGCGGTGAAAACGGCTCAACATATAGCGGCCCAGCGGAGTGGTGATTTCCTGATCCGCTAAATCTTTGAATGTAGACACGTTCATTTGCAAGAATTTTGAAGCATTAAAAAGTTTGTTGGTAAAGTTTCGACTTTGCTCTAATCGGTCGTTACTGAGCCGAATGTCGCGTCCTTGAACTGCAAGGACAGCTAAGGTGAAACGCAATGCATCGGCACTGTATTTTTCGACCATATCGAGCGGATCGATGACATTCCCTTTGGATTTGGACATTTTTTGACCGTGCTCATCCCGTACCAATGCATGAAGGTAGATATGTTTAAACGGTAACTCTCCCGTAAAACTCTCACCCATCATCATCATACGCGCAACCCAGAAGAAAAGAATATCAAATCCGGTGATAAGAAGAGTGTTAGGATAGAAACGAGCCATATCTTCGCTTTGGAAGAGTTGATCTTGAGCGGTATCGCCGTTCCCCCATCCGAGTGTTGAGAACGGCCAGAGTGCGGAGCTGAACCATGTATCGAGAACATCAGGGTCTTGAGTGAAATTTTTACTCGCACAATGAGGGCATGAAGACGGATGTTCTTCCAAACTAGCCCACTCATGAGCGCAAGAGTCGCAGTAAAATACCGGAATACGATGTCCCCACCAAAGCTGGCGTGAGATACACCAATCGCGTAATTCACCCATCCAAGCATTGTAGCTGTTGATCCAGTGAGGAGGGAAAAATTGGGTCAATCCCTCATTGGTTTTATCAATAGAACCGCGTGCAACCTCTTTGCGGACAAACCACTGTTTGGAAATATACGGTTCAACGATATTTTTACAGCGGTAACAATGCCCCACTTGGTGGGTGTGCTCTTCGATTTTCTCGATAAATCCCGCCTCTTCGAGACGTTTGACGATAACAGCGCGTGCTTCGAGACGCTCTAATCCTTCAAACTCTCCGGCGTGCTGGTTCAATATCCCTTTTTCGTCAAACACGGTGATGAATTCCAGATCGTGTCGTTTTCCCACTTCGTAGTCATTCGTATCATGCGCAGGAGTGACTTTTACGACACCGGTTCCAAACTCACGATCGACATGACTGTCGGCAATGATTTTAATGTCGCGGTTGATAAGCGGAAGGGTGACACTTTGTCCGATGAGGTGGAGGTAACGCTCATCATCAGGATGAACCATAATGGCAGTATCACCGAAGTAGGTTTCAGGACGGGTGGTAGCAACCACAATATGACCGCTGCCGTCACTGAACGGATAGCGCATGTGGTAGAAATTGCCCTGGTGTTCTTCGTGCTCTACTTCGATATCGCTCAATGCACCATCATGAGTACACCAGTTGACCATGTAGTTGCCGCGTACGATGAGATTTTGGTTGTAGAGGTGGACGAATGCCTCTTTAACGGAGGACTTTAGCCCCTCATCCATCGTAAAGCGTTCACGACTCCATGCGGGAGAGACACCGAGTTTCCGGAGTTGTCCGACCATAATCCCGCCGCTCTCCTCTTTCCACTCCCAAACACGCTCTAAAAACGCTTCGCGTCCGAGTTCTTCTTTGGTTTTCCCCTCAGCAAGGAGCTGTTTTTCCACGACGTTTTGAGTAGCAATTCCGGCATGGTCGGTTCCCGGTTGCCAAAGGGTCATATAACCGTCCATCCGTTTGTAGCGGACGATAATGTCTTGGAGGGTGAAGGTTAGACCGTGTCCGATATGAAGCCTACCCGTGACATTCGGCGGAGGCATCATAATGGCAAAATGTTTATCCGGCTTTGTAATCGATTTATTTCCGTCGATTTCAAAATAACCCCGCTCTTCCCAAATGGGATAGTAAGTCTCTTCAATATTTTTGGGATCGTAATGGGTAGCTGACATAACAAGGCCTTGGGTACAAAAAATATCGCGAATTATACCAAAATTCAGAGGAACGCGATTTGCTTTTAGTGAGGAAATACTGTAGTTTAAAGGATCATTAATGCAATTTCAAGTTAAATCGACAATATTAGGATTTGAAAGTATTGGATGTGTAGAGTTGCATGAGATTGATGAATTGTTTTCAACGCTTCAAAGTTGTGACGGGAGTATTAGTTTTACCTTGGCAAATCCATATGTTTTGCGTGAATATTCATTTGATTTGCCAACAGCAATACGAGTATTACTCGACATTAATGAAGATTCAAAGGTAGTGGTATATAATATCGCCGTAATTCAAGACCCGCTCGATGAATCGTGCATAAACTTCCTAGCCCCGCTTATTTTTAATCAAGACAATGCGACCATGGCGCAAGCGGTATTAGATGTGAAAAATCATCCCGGTTTAGGCTTGGCTGAACCTATCAAAAATTTTAAATCATAATGTAGCTCCTATACTTGGGGCTTCAAGGAGCCTCTTGCCACTTTCCCGCCTCAACGTTCAACAATATACTGCCGCAACTGCTCCGTATGGACATAATCTTATTATAGCTTCAGCCGGTACGGGAAAAACTTCGACGATTGTTGGGCGTATTGCTTATCTTATCTCTCAAAATGTAAAACCTGAAGAGATTTTACTCCTTACTTTTACCAACAAAGCCGCCGCTGAGATGGTGGAGAGGGTAGCGGCATTTTTCGGTCGGGAGATCGCTTCTAAGATCGATGCCGGGACATTTCATGCGGTGAGTTATCGATGGCTCAAACGCAAAGAGGGAAAAGTCGTTCTCAAACAGCCCAGAGAACTCAAAACTCTTTTCCGCAGTGTGTATGAAAAACGGACATTCAGCCACATTGATTGTGCGACATCGGCATACGGTGCCAATTATCTGTATGATGTGTATTCTTTTTACCAAAATACAGAACTGAACGTTAATTTTGAAGAGTGGATTTTAACAAGGCAAGATGAACACGCTGTGTATGCGGCGATTTATGCCGATATTATTGATGAATTTGAAGCGCTGAAAAAAGAGTATGGCTTCGTAAATTTTAATGATTTGCTTCTTCATATGCGTGATCTTGCACAGCAGAGTGATTTGGGGTATAAAGAGGTATTGATTGACGAGTACCAAGATACGAATGCCCTTCAGGGGACGCTGATCAACGCTATGCGCCCTCCGTCACTTTTTTGTGTGGGAGATTATGATCAGAGTATTTATGCTTTTAACGGGGCTGATATCTCTATTATTGGGTCATTTACGACCAATTTCCCCGATGCTGAGGTCTATACTCTTAATAAAAACTACCGTTCAACCGTTCCGATCCTCTCTTTGGCCAATACGGTTATCGCCTATAATGAACGGATATACCCAAAAGCTTTGGAAGTAACCCGAACGGCAGAAGCGCAAAGCCCCTCCTTGCTTATCTATGATGAACTGTTTGACCAGTATCATGGTATTGCTCAAAAAATCGGTGATTCTTCTACGAATCGAGAAGAAATCGCTGTAATCTTTCGAAATAATGCCTCGGCAGATGGTATTGAAGCGACCTTACGCGAAATGGGAATAGCGTGTCGGCGGCGCGGGGGAACCAGTTTTTTTGATTCGAAAGAGATCAAAGCCCTTTTGGATATGTATACTCTGCTTGTCAATGAATCGGATATGATGGCCTTTATCCATTTGTTTGATTATGCCAAAGGGGTAGGAAGTGCAATTGCAAAAGAGCTGTTTGTGGCATTGCAAAAACTGGGTCGCGGTTCGTTTTTGCGTGGATTGTATTCACCGGATTCTGAAATCTCTAACCCGTTTGAAAAACGGCGTCTTAATCATCAGTTAGGGCTGTTCGATGATTATGCTGAGCTTGGGAGTGCAGGGCGATTTGCAAAGCTTGGATTGGACCCTAACTTTATGGGGAATCCGATTCTGAAGCACGCTAAACTCACAAAAGATTCGGCTACCTTTTTGCATGATCTATTTATTTTATTCCGTCAATTGAGAGATATCAAAGAACCAAAAGCTGCGGTTCAAAAGATTGCACTTTCAGCGTTATACGGGCACGTTGTTGAGATGCTTTCCACAAGGCGGGCTATGACCGAAAATGGATCGATTGATGAGCGGGCTAAAAGTGAATCACAAGAGAGAATTCGTCGAAAATGCACTCTTTTGTTTGAACTTTCACGCCCGTATAAAGATCATGAACGTTTCTTGAATGCCATGGTTTTGGGCTCACAGGATTTGACGCAGGGGGAAGGGGTTCATCTGCTCAGTATTCATGCTTCAAAAGGGTTAGAATACCAAGAAGTGTATGTCATTGATTTAATGGATGGACGGTTTCCAAACCGAAAACTGATGTCTCGAAGCGGAAGTATTGAAGAGGAGAGACGACTTTTCTATGTATCGGTAACACGGGCAAAAGATCGTCTCTTTCTGAGCTATGCTAAATATGACAAAATCAAGAAAACCAATTTTGTCCCGTCGCAATTTTTATTTGAGGCTGGGCTGATTCCTAAAGATGAAACGTATAATGCTTTAGTCTCAAAAGGGTCAAGTGAAGAGGCTTAAAGCCTCTTTTTAGCGGCGGCCTTGGACCGCATTCCCCATTTCCCACATTGGTAAGAAAATACCCAGTGCCAATAATACAACCATACAAGCGATCAGTAAAAGCATAACCGGTTCAATCGCTTCGGAAAGACCGTCGATAATTGCATCGAACTTCATTTTATAATATTCCATGACTTTTTGCATCATGGCATCGAGCTGACCACTTGCTTCCCCTGCAGAGATCATTTGGATGATCATATTTTCAAAAAGCCCTGTTTCGGCTAAACCGTTATGGAGGGTTCCCCCTTTTTCAACGGTTTGCCGTACCGTCAGCAACTTTTCTTGAAGCGGGAGATTATCAATCATTGCAATAGATGTTTCCAGCGCTTCTGCAATGGGAATACCGGCACGTACAAGTTCGGAAAAGACAAGGGTAAACCGGTTAAGTGTTGCATACATAATGATATTTTTGATAAGGTAGGTTTTAAGAAGAAATTGATGCCATTTGTAACGAAATTCTCGATTGTGATTAAGCATATAGCGAAAAGCAACAACAAAAACAAAAATTCCTGCTAATACATATAAACCGTAAGTATTAAATAGATGTTCTAAAAACAATAAAATTTTTGTTGGCATAGGAAGCTCAGCATCTAGCTGTTCGAAGATCGTTTTAAATTGAGGTACAACGTAAGAGATAAGAACCGTAAATGCGATGGCCATGGCAATCATAACATTACGCGGATAAGCCATCGCCTTTTTGAATTTGATAATATTACGGCGGATCTCTTCGAGCATGTCCGCAAGCTTATGGAGGGCTTCAGCCATATTACCGGTTTTTTCACCGAGTTCAATCATTGCTAAAGAGAGATTTCCAAGCTCGTAGGAAAATTTTGCCGCAGATTGAGAAAGGCTGTGCCCGGCATTGATATCCTCTGCTATTGTTCCTAAAACCAATTGCAATGTTTTATCCGTTGTAGCATCGGCAATTTCTTTGAGTGAATCATGAATCGAAATTCCTGCATTGGTCATAACGGCCAGTTGGCGTATGGCTGCAATAAGGGCATCTTGTTTAAGCTTTCGTTTTTGTATGTTAGAGAATAGGCTCTCTTTTAATCGGCGAAGCTGATCCTCAATCGGCGCTGAAGTCTCATTGACTTTTAATATCATCCCGGAAAATTTGATTTTAGCCAAATAATGGGCTTCTTTTTTATTTTCGGCATACAAACCTTGTTCCGTTTTTTTCCCTTTGGTGAGAATTGTTACTATAAAATATTTCATCCTTTTGCCACCCTTAGTATTTCATCTAATGTTGTAACTCCATGCACGGCTTTTGCCATACCATTTTCAAACATACCTACAAACCCTTCACGCTTTGCTTCTTTGAGAAGGTCATCTTTTGATGCCCCTCTTGCAATCATACTGGAAATATTTTCAGTCATAGGGAGCACTTCACAAATCATTTCACGCCCCATATAACCGGATCCATTGCACTCTTTACATCCAGCTCCTTCATAAAAAACCGTATGAGGTGGAATGAGTGCACTGTACTCTTGAAGCAGTGTCTGCGGTATATCAACCTCTTTTTTACAGTGGGTACAAATCCTTCGTACAAGTCGCTGTGCTTGAACTGCAACTAAAGCACCGCTAATCAGATAAGGCTCAATCCCCATGTCAGACATACGGGGAATAGCGCTGATTGCATCATTGGTATGAAGCGTTGATATTACCAAGTGCCCTGTAAGAGCTGCTTTAATAGCAATTTCCAGAGTCTCATGGTCACGAATCTCTCCAATCATGATTTTATCCGGGTCTTGACGGAGAATGGAGCGTAGAGCGTCGGCGAAAGAGAGCCCAACCTTTGGATTGACTTGAACCTGTTGAATCAAATTCATACGATACTCAACCGGATCTTCTACGGTGATGACTTTATCTTCAACATTACGGAGTTCGTTTAACGCACCGTAAAGAGTCGTTGTTTTACCGCTTCCGGTAGGACCGGTAACTAAGATAATACCAAAAGGAGACTGAAGCCCTTTAATGAGTTTTTGGTAACTTGCACTGTCCATCCCTGAATCTTCAAGCTTGACCAACGCTTTGGTTTTATCCAAAATACGCATTACGATGGACTCTCCATAAATAATCGGGAGAGTAGAGAGACGAAAATCAAATTCGGCGTCCATAACCATCGCAGAAAAACGACCATCTTGAGGTTTACGGCGTTCTGCGATATCAAGATTGGCTAAGAGTTTAATTCGTGACGCCAAAGGGGGATAAATATCACGGTCGAAAATAAAGATTTCAGCCAATTTTCCATCCACCCGTCCACGTACAACACAGTTACGCTCGGTCGGTTCAATATGGATGTCACTGGCACGTCCTTTTATGCAGGCTTTTAGAATAACATCAATAAGTTGGAGAATGGAGGAAGCTTCTTGCTGTTCTTCAATGGTTCCGATATTGCGTAATTCGTTGCGAATATTGCTAACGAGTTCTTTAACACTGTCTTTCAGCTCCATTTTGAATAAATAGGCTTGAATCTGCTTCTCTGTGGCAACGGAAATTTTGAGTGATTTACGAGGGAAAAGACGTTGAATCGACTCTTGCGCTTCCATATTTAAAGGGTCAGAAAACGCAACAACAACGTACATGTCATCTTGAGAAATAGGGAGGGCATTGTAACGTTTAAGTTGCGCCGTCGGTATTTTTTCAACGAGTCGATAATCCATATCAATGGAGTCAAGATCGATAAACGGAACTTCGATAACTTCAGCTAAATGGGATAGTATCGATGCTTCATCTAAAAAATGGTAATTTTTGATAATGGAGAATTCATATCGGCCGAGTCGGATTTGTTCAACAATAAATCGTTTGATAAAATTGATCGATACAGCACCCACTTTCGTAAGTGTCTCTAAAACGGTATCGTCCTGAACTCCTCTGGATGTGAGACGATCAATTTGCTGTTGGGTGATATGGCGTTTTTCAAGTAAATCGTGGGTAATCCGATCCATATCCTAATCCTTATTCAATATACGTGATGAATAGTTAATATTTTATCATAATATTCATCTATCGCTATACTCTTTTTCCCATTTACCTGCGTTGTGTAGAGTTTAAAACTTTGTCTTGGAGCAGCAGGGTCTTGATATTCTTTAATGATATCATTGTTCTTTGGATTTTTGACATAAAGATCAAAGATTTTTGAAAGTAAATGACCGCTGGTAGGAAAATTCATATTACGGATAGGTTTATTATCATACAACGCTTGCATTAAGAGTTTTTTTTGCATAACAATAAGTGCAAAATAAGCACTGTTGGCACGTGCATCTGCAGTCTCTGATAAAGCTGACATCACTGGTGAAAGGCGATCAATATGATCGGCTTTTAAACAGGAAAATCCAATCAAAGAGATAAAGGAATCATTGGAAGAATTGCGTGAAAAATACGTGTATCCAAATGTACAAGCTTCTGAATACATACCTTTCTGATATAAGTCAAAAAGTTTTTGGTTTACCTCTGCAGATAAACTACAGGAAAAAAAAATTAAAACAGCAATGATTTTCATTTAAAATTTCCTCTTTCAATAGTGTCTAACAGAGCTCTTGCTGCTTCTGAATTGGATTGCGAAATATAAAGCTGAAGGGTTTTTTTTGCTTGATCGGTTCTACCAAGTTTTACCAATGATTTTGAAAAAAGGATCCAGCTTTCATCGATTCGATTATTAAGATTATTGGTTTTTAAAGCATAGTTATAAGCTTCATCGTAATTTCCATGATCATAATAATAGCGGGCAATAAAAAGACCAAGATTAGCATTAGAAGTCTCTTTAAATCGACGTTGTAGATCATTTATATCGAGTTTAGACTCATTATTTCGATTGATCGAAAGTGATCCTTCATGATTATTGGATTTCATAACGGGAGGAGGAACATACTCTGGTATATTCAAGGTTTTTGGTGTCGATGCTACAGACAGCGGGATAGATTTGGTTTTTGCCGAAGTGGAGGTTATTGATGTTTGATTAGGACTTGGAGTGTTCTGAAAGGATTGAATAAAATCCATGGATGGTTCTAAAACAGTAGTGTTGTCTTCAACTGTCGGAGTAAGAGGCGATAGGGCAGTTGTTTTTTTAGAGGAAATACTAATTGGATTTTTTACAATAGCGATCTGGATAGGTTTTTCAGCTTTAAGCCATAAAAAAGTACCAACAATCAATGATATCAATAGAAAAAAAACAATAAAATAAGGGGCAAAAGATTTGAGTTTGTATTTTAACCAGCGACGTTCCAATTTTTTAATATCAAGCATGTATTAATCCTGTATGAATAGCGGCCATTTCAATCCATTTAGGTTTGATTGCATTGTATTTAATAAGTGTTGGATTATTTTCTTCATACCAACAATACAAGCTAAAAAGAGAAAAGAGCAATTTATTGGTCTCACGATAGTTCCCTCTTGTTAAGGAGGCAATTAATTTCATATTTTTATCATTAAACATATTGGCAACATCAAAACAGTTAGCTTTGAGAAGCTTTTTTTGAACGTATATTTTGAGTTCTTCAGCTGAGGCATTTTGTAATTCAATACTCTCCCATATACGCGTTTGAAAATGTTCTTTTGCAATAATGTCTTCTTGATCTGTTTTATGAAGAGTAATCACAAATTTGATGGCTCTCGCATCGGATATAAGACGAATTTTTTCCATTAATGCAGGGGAATACAACTGCGCTTCATCTAATAAAACAATGGGTATCGTACTCAGCGAGAGAGCCGAAGAGATTTCCAAAAAACGGTTAAGAGTCATTACTTCACGAGGTGCATGGCCAAAAATATTTTGGGCAAGAACACGTAAAAAATCATCTTCATCCACTATCGGAGTTGAAACCATTAAAACTTTTTGATGCTTGGAGAGGTCGTGATGTAATTTATGCAACAGCATACTTTTGCCGGTCCCTGGTCTGCCATACAACAAGATCATTTTTAATGGCTTTTGAACCGAATTTTTCAATGATTGATACATATGAGAAACACTGTCAATTTGAACATAATCTCTTGGATTGACAATGTCTAAAAAAAGGTCACGCGGCTTCGAGAAAAGGGAGTTCTCCATCCGCTATTTACTTTCTTTCTTTACTTCTTCTTCAATTTGTTTTCCGAGACGCGTATAGCCTAAGTCGCCTAAACTAAGTGAATCTTTTTCTTTTTTTACAATATGCGGCTCAATAATAATTACAATTTCTTCGGTTCGTTTACTCATACCTTCGCGTTTGAAGAGATATCCAAGAACTGGGATATCCCCTAATAAAGGTACTTTATTGTCATCTTGAATATTTTTAGTATTTATGAGTCCTCCAAGAATAACTCGGCTACCATCTTTCACGCTAATTACTGATGACATTTGACGACGACTTAGATCGGGCGGCATACTCCGTGTTGCATTATCGACAGATAATTGGCTTGCTGTTTCAGAAATAGAAGGATTGATTCGTAACGTAATACTGCCATCATTCGAAATTTCAGGAGTGATGTCCAGTAAAACCCCAGAAAAAACGGAGCTGACTACTTCAGTAGTCGCCTGTTCTCCTGTCGTTCCACCTGCCAATGTTGAAGTGTTTTTGGTTTTGTAAAAATATTCAGTACCTGCTGTAATTAAGGCAGGTTGATTATTTAAAGTTAAAATTTTTGGATTTGAGATGGAGTAGACATCACCTTGCGTTTTCAAGAATTTGATAACTTCATTAAGACTGCCTTGTGCCCCAAGCTGGAAAATGCTTCCGATATTACGAGGATTTGTGCCTCCCGTCACTGTTTCAATCTCACCGATGATATTATTTTTGGCCGTACCGGTAAACGTATCAATGTTTTTTGTATTGTAAACGTTAAAGCCTAGTCCAATATTTTGTAATGCATAGAGTTGAGACCAGTCAATACCCGTTGACGTTGCATCGCTGAATACGACACTGTACATTTTTACATCCATTAAAACTTGTGTCTGCATTTTCTTTTGAAGGTCGTCTAAATAAGTATCCAGACGTTTTAATTGAGAACTGGTTGCCGTTACAGTAATTAAACCTGCATTTTTGTTGATCAGTGGCAGTTTTGCAGTATAGGCATCTTCAGGACGGTTAAGAATACCTTCTATTTCCTTATCAAGAATTTCCCAAAATTGTACTTCATCACTTGACGTTATTTTTATCCCTGATTCAGAAGATGCACCACTTTGCTGCCCGCTTGCAGATGTTGCAGATGATGTAGTAGCTGAAGTGCTAGTATTTGAACTTAACGTGATATTTGCACTTCCGGTGCCTTTACGTTGTGAAATAATATAATCAATATTATATGTTTTAGTTGCTAGATATGAAATCTTCAAAACATTATTATTTAATGTATATTGAAGACTATTTTCTTTAATGATCAAATCAAGCACTTCATTGATTGTAAGATTTTTTAAAAAGGTTTTATTCATCCCTTTTGTAAGAATTTTTTCTGCTTCACTGTCTGTTACAATGATGCTTATTCCACATTCATCACTGAGTTGGTCAACGAATTCTCCTACACTTGTCCCTTTTACGGAAGAGATATTGAAAAGCTCATAGCTACAATCTGCCTGTAAAGTTGGAGATAGAA
>Ga0156081_1109_pt1 | contig 30797 bp, 34 predicted proteins | sample RifCSPlowO2_02_FD_107734 | JGI IMG/M metagenome (GOLD analysis project Ga0156081, IMG submission 107734) | Sulfuricurvum sp. RIFCSPLOWO2_02_FULL_43_45
TGGTCTATGATTTTGGCCTCATGAAGCAGGGGATGAAAGAGTTGATCGATGCCTTCGATCATGCTATTGCCCTGTGGGACGGAGACGATGCGGAGTATATTGCCGATATGAAGAAACACTCCAACCGATGGGTGCAGATCCCTGTTTCTCCTTCGGCAGAACAGTTTAGCCGTCTTATTTTTGTAATGATTGATAAGTTGCATTGGTTTACACAAATGGTGAACGGCGAGAAGATGGTACGGCTCTATAGTATTATCGTCCATGAGACGGATACGGGATATGCGCAGTGTTTTCGTCATGATGCCTACTCGGACAAGATGGGACTGATAGATTTAGAAAAAATTATTTTCAGCGATGAAGTACGTGAAGGGTGGAATGATCCTGCGTTATGGGAACGGATTAAACGAGGAGAGACTTTTATCAATCCCCGGAGCGTTTAAAGCGTTATCAGAGAATTTTGTTTCTCTGAACTCATACACCAGCGTGTCGGAATAACTTTTACGACGGCGTCTTGCTCAAATCCTTCTACGCTTGCATCCACCATCATAAACGCGTTGGCTCGTGATAGGGGCAACACCATACCGGGACCAAATTTTGGGCTCGGGGTAAAAGATGCTCCATCAAACCAGCCCGGAATCAGTGAACGTCTCCCTTTTTTCATTTTAAAAGGCTCACTGATATGAGTTGTAATGCTAGAGAGGAATTTATCGGCTCTGCCGCTAAGAGATAGGATGGCACTTTGTCCGAACAGTTCAAAACACAGAGCTGCCGCAAGTGGATTTCCGGGAAGATTGAGAATAATACTATTTCCGATACGCCCAAACGTCGTCGGTTTCCCGGGTTTGATATCCACCGATTCGAACGCACCCTCAAAGCCCAGTGATTGAAATGCCTCTTTGGTGAAATCAGCATCTCCGACACTGACACCGCCTGAGGTGATGATAAGATCGGCATTGAGGGAGCGCCGAATATGCTCTTGGATCGATGATAGAGTATCTTCTGCCGTTCCGGTAAAGATTACATCACAACCGAGCTCTTCCGCCCGTGCACCAAATGTAGGGGTATTGGTGTTGTAGAGTTGATTGGCTCCCAGTGTTTCATGGTGCATTTTGAGCTCATTGCCGGATGAAAATAATGCAACACGAGGGCGGCGATGGACGCTAACATGGGTGATCCCCTGTGATGCCAGTAAAGAGATATGATGGGCATGAAGCATCGACCCCTGATCTAGCAAGAGCATTCCGGTTTGGATGTCTTCTCCTTTGAGTCGGATATGCTGAGAGGGCTTAATGGTTGAGGGGAAGGTAATGAGATCTCCCATGACACTTACCTCTTCAATCGGAACGATTGCCTCGCACCCTTGCGGTATTTTGGCACCGGTCATAATACGGATACATTGATTTTCGACAAGTCGGATTTCATCTCCGTCACCGGCAAAGATAACATGTGATTGTTGAAGAGTTTTTCCGGCATCTTCACAGCGAAGTGCATAACCGTCCATGGCTGAATTATCGAAAGAAGGGAGGGCGTAGGTGGCGGTAATGGTTTCGCATAAGACACGATGGACTGCATTTTCAATCGGTACAATTTCGCTTTGGGTCGGTGAAGCGAGGGAATAAACCAGTTTTAATGCCTCTTCTACGCTGATCGCCATCTTATCTCCTTGGGGTTATTTTCTCATCATGCCGCAATAAATGTTCACGTATGAGCAATGATTTAGATAGTCATTATAGGCAAATTAAGGTAAAATCCCCTTTATGGAAGCTATGTATAAAACCGGACTTAATATCCACTATTTTGGAGTGATTGTATTGATGGGAGTTGTCGTGTTCAACATCGTGATGTTGTCCCTTTCCCATCATATAATCCGATACGCTAAACGGATGCGGATTGTGATGCCGATTTCCGGTTCACTCATCGCCTTGATCCTTTTTACCGGTGCGGTGATGATGGCCGCTAAACATTTACAGTTCACTTTTTCGAATATAGCTATGATTGTCATCGCTATTGTGATGATTATTCTTGAAGCCAAACGGTACAAAACACTCAAGCGCAAAACCGATATCAGCCAAGAAGGTGCTTTTCGAGAATATAAGCAAAAAGCATTTCGTTTTTTGGGTATTGAAATGGCGTTGCTGATCACTATAAGTGTTTGGATGATGATCGTATGAAATTTCTCCTCCATGTAAATACCGGCTTAGATGAACTGAGCGTTAGCGGTGATGACTATAAGTATCTCATCAAAGTACGACGTCATAAAGCAGGGGACCTAATCGCGTTTCGCTCTCGTGAGAATTTACGGGAAGAGTACCGCTATCGTCTTGAACGTACGGATGGACGCAATGCTTATTTTACCCTTCAAACACATCATGGTTCACCGTGTGAAAGTGGGCGTCCATTGCACATCGGATGGTGTTTGATTGATCCGAAAACCATTGAGAAAACGTTACCGATGCTCACCGAACTCGGGGTAAGCAAAATTACTTTTATCCATTGCCGTCGCTCACAGCAAAATTTTCGTCTCGATTTTGACCGATATAAGCGTATCATGGAGAGTTCGATTATGCAGTGCGGTCGAACATCCTTGATTGAACTTGCCGAAACTCCGGCATTGAGTACCTTTTTAAAAAACAATCCTCAAGCGGTGATTTTCGATTTTGGTGGAGCTCCTCTGGCTCAAGAGGAAATGATTGATACCGTTGTGATCGGATGCGAAGGGGGATTTGATGAGAGTGAACGAAAAGGGTTTGCAGATCATCGAATCCGCCTTTTTCCTTCCCCAATGATTTTACGTTCGGAAACGGCAGCGGTTGCGATTGCATCGAGGTTATTGTAAAAAAAGAAATTTTTCGTTATAATTCGCCTCCAATTATCCGCCCCCGTACGGATATAAAACTATACCGACCGACGTACAACGCCGTCGATCACAAGGCAAAATTATGAAAAAAGATCTTCACCCTAACATCGTAGAATGTTCAGTTAGCTGTGCATGTGGTAACGAATTTACTACAACCAGCATTAAAGATTCGATCCGTGTCGATATTTGCAGCGCATGTCACCCGTTTTATACCGGTTCTGAGCGTCAAGTAGATACTGCCGGCCGTATCGATAAATTCAAAAAACGTTACGCATTAAATTCGTAATTTAAACCTTTGCCTCTTTGGGGGCAGAAACCGAGCACTCTTATGCTAAGCCTCGTCCCCACTCCTATCGGAAATATTTCTGATATTTCACTTCGTTCTCTTGACGTTTTATCCACCGCACAAACTATTCTTTGCGAAGATACCCGTGTTACCAAAAAACTGATTCATTTACTCAAAGAACGCCATAATCTTACGACTGCGGAACCGCAATTTTTGAGTCTTCATTCGCACAATGAGGCTGACTTTATTTCCAAACTCACTCCTGAATTTTTTAATCAAAATGTCGTTTATGTGAGCGATGCGGGGATGCCGGGGATCAGTGACCCGGGGCAGATGTTGATTAGCTATTGTATTGAACACGGTATTAGTTATGATGTTTTACCGGGGGCAAACGCGGTTCTGACGGCTTTTGTAGCGAGTGGTTTCATCCAAACCAAAATGCTTTTTTTCGGCTTTCTCCCCCACAAAGGGAACGATCGTTCAGCTGCTTTGCAAGAGGCATTGTATAACGGTTATACGACAGTATTGTATGAGGCACCGACTCGGTTGGAGAAACTTTTATCCGAAATAGCCGTTGCCGTACCGGATCGGAATGTTTTTTTGGCTAAAGAGCTAACGAAAAAATTTCAGCGGTTTTACCGAGGAAAAGCGACGGAACTTATCTCTCAAATGGATAAAGAGATTCGAGGGGAATGGGTTGTGGTGATTGAAGCTTCACAGGGAAAAAGCTCTTCTTTGAGCGAACAAGATATCTTAGCACTGGATATTCCGAAAAAAGCGGCATCCAAACTGATCGCCAAAATTACGGGTGAAAATCCCAAAGAGTGCTATCAGCGTCTCTTAAACACATAAAGGTAAAATAACGTATGCTTATTTATGGAAAACAACCGGTTTACTACGCACTAGAACGTCACAGGGATCGTATCAAGACCCTTTATCTGGCTAAAGAAGTCGAGAAAAAAGAGTATTCGGCACTCATGAAAATGGGTTTTGAGATCAAAAGGATCCCCGAACAAGCGGCTCAGGCCATGGTCAAAGGGGGAAATCATCAAGGCTTTATTGCCGATATTTCTCAGATTGTCCCTTATGCTTCTCCCTTTTTGAAGAAATGCGATTTTGTGGTGATCCTTAGTTCGATCACCGATATGGGGAATATTGGCTCACTCATTCGAAGTGCGTATGCATTAGGGGTTGATGCGATTGTTATTAGTGGCATTAAAGAGCCGAATCTGGAACCGATGATTCGTACCAGTAGCGGTGCAGCACTCGATATGCCTCTCGTTATTATTCATAATATTCATGACGTATTGCATGAATTGAAACAATCAGGTTTTCAGATATACGGTGCTGTTATGGATGGAGAGGATATACGGCAAACGGCGTTTGCCTCGAAACGCGCTTTGGTTTTGGGAAATGAGGGAGAAGGACTTAGCGGCCGAGTCCAGAAAAGTCTTGATGTCGGCATTTCGATTCCGATGGCGCATGATTTTGATTCTTTAAATGTCGGTGTTGCCGGCGCAATCTTGATGGAGAGAATGAGATGAAATGTAACACGTTTGAAGATTTACAGGCTCTGGGAACAGAGAAAATTCATGAACGAACCCATATTTCCCGTGATAAAGTAGAGTTGGTTCTGACTAAGTCCTACGGAGAGATCGGGCGGGTTCAATTCATGGGATACCTCTCAATTTTGGAACGTGAATACGGTATTGATCTCAATGATATCAAAGAAGAGTATATAGAGTTTAATCAAAACCACGCACCGTTGCTCGCCCCAAAACAATCGGTCATTTTGCAATCTGTTTCCAACTCCAAGCCAAAGTGGGTTATGGCAGGAATCGTTTTAATTCTCATTTTAATGGGAGCCGGATATTTTTTACAAGGAAAAATGTCAACAGAACCTCGTGAAGAGGTGATGCAGCTTACGACCTTGGCAGTTAGTGTTGTGGATGAGATGCAGGATGTAAATCTAAGTGATGCCAATGAGACGAACGTTACGGCTGCTCCTTTGGCGGTAGAAGCAAACCAAACGAAGCCAGGTGTTTCACCGACGATAGCTTCCGGTAAAGTGGTTACGATCCGCCCGACATATAAAGTGTGGTACGGGATGATTGATATGGCAACGGGCGAGAGGGTTCAAAACATTACGGCTGAGCCTATTATGATTGACACCGCTAAAAACTGGTTGATCTTTTTAGGACATGGGAGGGTTGAGCTTGACTCTTCAGGCGGGAAAACGGTTTTAACAGAGAAAGAGACGGTTCGATTTATTTGTGAAAACGGTGTTTTAAAACAAATCACTAAAGATGAATTCATTGAACGCAACGGCGGAAAAAACTGGTAAGCTCAGCCCAATGAAACATTTCGCACCCCTTGTGTGTTTCCCGTTTCTCCTTTTTGGTTCATCCGTGAATACCGAGATAGTGTTTACAGGTGAACCGACGGTAAGTGTACGGACAATTATGCAGGCCTTTAATGCCATAGGCTATAAATTTGAGGTTGATACGTTCATTGTTGAAAGCGGTTCAGGAAAGCTTCTGGGTACTGCAATCGGGAATAAAGCGTTCAACCCTCCTGCATTGGGAGAAAACCTCAAAGAGCAGGGAATAAAAATCGAACGTGCGCATATGGATGATAAAGGGCTGATCTTAACCCTCGACACCCAAAAGGCTCTTTGGAATACTCCTTTACTTGGAAGTGATGAGGGATCTGAATTAAAACGTGTCAACACACCGCAATGGTTTCGTGTTGAAGAGGGGCAGAATATCCGCATTGAGCCCCCTTATACCGGTAAATGGTATCCCGATATTGCTGTTTTGGATGTTTCTATGCAAGTACTCTCTTCATTTCGCTCGACGGAACCCAAAGAAGAACTTCAATTTGAGCTTCCAAAAGGGAGCTATTATCTCAAAGTATCTAACGCACAGGGGATGAAAGTTCTCAAAGAGGGGACATGGATTGAGTCGATGAGCCCCGGACGATAAGTGAGAGTATTATAGTTAAACTAAGCCTCTTATGTTAAAATGGCGCAATTTTTTAATCACAGGTTGTAGCCATGTTTGATGAAATCCAATTTGACCGGATTAAACGCCTTCCAAAATACGTATTTGCTGAAGTAAATGAGCTGAAAATGGCTCGCCGTCGTGCCGGTGCCGACGTTATCGATTTCAGTATGGGAAATCCAGACGGTGATACCCCGGAACATATCCGCAAAAAATTGGTTGAGTCGGCAGAAAAAACCAAAACGCATGGTTATTCGGTTTCCAAAGGGATTCCGAAACTTCGCCAAGCAATTTGTGATTGGTACAAACGTCGTTATGACGTTGATCTTGATCCCGATACGGAAACCGTTGCAACAATGGGATCGAAAGAGGGATATGCTCACCTCGCCTATGCAATTACCAATCCGGGAGATGTGGCAGTTGTTCCTGACCCAACCTATCCGATCCATTCGTATGCTTTTATTCTAGCCGGCGGAAACGTTCAAAAGATGAAACTCCCTTTTGATGAAGATTATAAAGTGGACGAAGATCTCTTTTTTGAACGTTTGGAAGAGGCGTTTCATGTATCGTTTCCTAAACCAAAGTATGTCGTCGTGAATTTTCCTCACAACCCGACAACGGCGACCGTAACTCCGGAATTTTATACTCGTATCGTCGAGATGGCAAAGCGCGAACGGTTCTATATTATCAGTGATATCGCGTACGGTGATTTGACGTTCGATGGCTATAAAACACCATCGATTATGTCGGTTCCTGGAGCAAAAGACGTTGCTGTTGAGAGTTTCACTCTCTCCAAAAGTTACAACATGGCGGGATGGCGTGTCGGTTTTTTTGTCGGAAATCCAAAGCTCATCGGTGCGCTTCAAAAAATCAAGAGTTGGTTGGATTACGGTATGTTCACCCCGATTCAAGTAGCGGCAACTATTGCGCTTAATGGTGATCAAACGTGTGTTCAAGAGATTACTGACAAGTATGACCATCGTCAAGATGTATTGATTGATGCATTCAACCGTGCAGGATGGCCTTTGCGCCGTAATCAAGCATCGATGTTTGTGTGGGCTAAAATTCCTGAATGTGCCATTCATATGGGAAGCCTTGAATTTTCAAAACGTTTATTGGTCGAAGCGAACGTAGCCGTTGCACCGGGAATCGGCTTTGGGGATTACGGCGATGAGTATGTCCGTATCGCATTGATTGAAAATGACAAACGAATCCGTCAAGCCGCTAAAAATATCAAGCAGTTCTTGAACACATTGAATGGTAAGGCTCACGAGTGACACGTGTCGGTGTTATCGGTGTCGGTACGGTAGGGCGCGCTGTTGTTCAGATACTCGAAGAGAACAAAACCATCATTGCAGCCCGTTCAGGCGATGAGATAATTGTTAAAAGCGGAGTGGTACGTGATCTTTCCAAAGTATCCGATCTGTCAATTGCCCTTTCGCAAAATCCCTATGATATTGTTGATGATCCTGAAATAGACATTGTGGTCGAATTGATGGGAGGGGTAGAACTTCCTCTTGAAATTGTTAAAAAAGCACTTCAGAACGGTAAAGCGGTGGTGACGGCGAATAAAGCTCTTTTGGCCTATCACCGTTATGAACTTCAAGACATCGCCGGAGATATTCCCTTTGAATTTGAAGCAAGCGTTGCCGGCGGTATTCCGATCATTAATGCTCTTCGTGATGGTCTCTCTGCCAATCATATCCTCTCCATCATGGGGATTATGAACGGAACGTGTAATTTTATGCTGACCAAAATGATGAGCGAGGGGACTCCCTTTTCTGAGGTTTTAGCCGAAGCGCAGCGTCTTGGGTATGCCGAAGCCGATCCGACATTTGATATCGGCGGATTTGATGCAGCCCACAAACTGCTCATTTTGGCATCGATTGCGTACGGTATCGATGCCAAACCCGAAGAGATTCTGATTGAGGGGATCGAGGGGATCACCCCTGCGGACATTGCATTCGCTAAAGAGTTCGGTTATACGATTAAGCTCTTGGGGATCGCCAAACGAGAAGGGGATGAAGTAGAACTTCGTGTCCATGCGGCGTTGGTTGATGAAGGTGCAATGATTGCCAAGATTGACGGTGTTATGAACGGGATCAGTGTCGTCGGTGATCGTGTCGGTGAAACCCTTTATTACGGTCCGGGTGCGGGCGGCAATGCGACAGCGAGTGCAGTAGTTGCCAATATCATCGATATCGTCCGCTCCGGCAAGCGTTCGCCGATGCTCGGGTTTAATCATCCGCTCGAAGAAGGGTTACATCTCAAAAATCAAGACGATATCCGTTCCAAATATTATCTTCGTCTCCGTGTATCGGATAAACCGGGAATATTGGCACAAATCACAAGCCTTTTTGCTGATCACTCTATTTCGATCGAAGCGGTTATTCAGCGTCCATCCGAGAGCGAATGTGCTCATTTGTTGTTTGCAACTCACGAAGCAACCGAACGCTCGATACATGCTCTTATGACGCAACTTGAAAGATTAGATGCCGTTTTAGAATCTCCATTTATGATTCGAATTGTGTAGCCACAATTCAAATCACATTTCTATTTTATACCTTAATAAAAATTTAACCTTAATTACTGTAATATACGCGTCCACTTTGCCCTTTCGGACAAATAGAATTGAATGTTTCTAACTGCGTTAAGCCGTAGTTACAAGTATTGGTGCGATCAATCTCACCTACGAAAAGCAAGTGATTTAAATCAACGGAGCCTACCGATGAAAGTACGTTCTTCAGTGAAGAAAATGTGCGACGATTGTAAAATCATCAAGCGCAAAGGGGTCGTTCGCGTAATCTGCAAAACCCCAAAACATAAACAGAGACAAGGATAAGCATGGCACGTATTGCTGGTGTGGACTTACCTAAGAAAAAACGTTTGGAATATGCATTAACTTATATCTATGGTATCGGTTTACATACTTCACGCAAAATTTTGGATGCTACTGGACTCGATTACAACAAGCGTGTATTCGAACTCAGCGAAGATGAAGCGGCAACAATCGCTAAAGAAATCCGAAACAGCGGTATTGCTGTAGAGGGTGACCTTCGTAAACAAGTTGCTATGGATATTAAAGCGTTGATGGATCTTGGTTCTTACCGTGGTCTTCGTCACCGTAAAGGTCTCCCATGCCGTGGTCAAAAAACCAAAACCAATGCTCGTACACGCAAAGGTAAAAAGAAAACCGTCGGCTCAGCCACAAAGTAAGGGATTAGAGTATGGCAAAAAGAAAAGCAACCCGTAAAAAAATCGTAAAGAAGAATATTGCTCGAGGTATCGTACATATCTTGGCTTCATTCAACAATACCCTTGTAACGGTAACAGATGAAATGGGTAATATGATCGCATGGAGTTCGGCTGGTGCCCTTGGTTTCAAAGGTTCTAAAAAGTCAACTCCGTTTGCTGCGCAACAAGCAGTAGAGTCTGCGCTCGAAAAAGCAATGGTCCACGGAATTAAAGAAGTGGGAATTAAAGTTCAAGGTCCAGGTTCTGGCCGTGAAACAGCAGTTAAAAGTGTTGGTGCGATCGAAGGTCTCCGTGTTTCTTTCATGAAAGACGTTACTCCACTACCACACAATGGATGTCGTGCGCCTAAGCGCCGACGAGTCTAAGGAGTTTAGCAATGGCAAGATATAGAGGACCCGTAGAAAAAATCGAAAGAAGATTCGGTGTAAGCCTTGGTTTAAAAGGTGAGCGTCGTCTTGCAGGTAAAAGTGCCCTTGACAAACGTCCTTACGGACCAGGACAGCACGGTCAACGCCGTACAAAAATTTCTGAATACGGTACACAGCTTCGCGAAAAACAAAAAGCGAAATTCATGTACGGTTTGAGCGAAAAACAAATGCGTTCATTGTTCGGTGAAGCAAAGCGTCGTACAGGTAACACCGGTACAAACTTGGTAATGCTTCTTGAGCAACGTCTTGACAACGTTGTTTACCGTATGGGATTTGCAACGACTCGTCGTTTTGCACGCCAATTGGTAAACCACGGTCACGTATTGGTTGACGGCAAACGTGTTGATATTCCATCTTACCGTGTAAAACCGGGTCAAAAAGTGGAAATTCACGAGAAAAGTAAAAAGAACAACCAAATCGTTCGTGCAATTGAGTTGACCAACCAAACCGGTCTTGCGGCATGGGTTGACATCGATCAAGATAAAGCGTTCGGTATTTTCACACGTCTTCCAGAGCGTGAAGAGGTTGTTATCCCAGTTGAAGAACGTCTAATCGTCGAGCTTTACTCGAAATAATCATTAAAGAAAGGGCGTTCAGCATGAAAAAAATTAAGACATCACCGCTTCTTCCGAAAGAGTTTGTCGTCGAGCAAATCAGCGCGAACGAAGCGAATATTATCGCCTATCCGTTTGAAACCGGATTCGCGGTTTCACTCGCTCATCCACTTCGCCGCTTTTTGCTAAGCAGTTCGGTTGGATACGCGCCGATCGGTATTAAAATTGAGGGTGCTAAACATGAGTTCGACTCTGTTCGCGGTATGCTCGAAGACATTTCGGATTTCATCATTAACCTCAAAGGTGTTCGTTTCAAATTGAAAAACGGACTCAAAGAGAAAGAGATCACTTACAGTTTCGCAGGCCCTTGTGAAATTCATGGACGTGATTTGGATAATGACGATGTCGAAGTGGTAACGCCAAATTCATTTTTGGCAACGTTGAATGAAGATGCGACGTTAACTTTCACCGTTAAAATTCATCAGGGTATCGGTTATGCACCGAGTGAAGATGTACGGGATGTATTAAGTGATGGCTACATCGCTCTTGATGCGTATTTTACACCGGTTCGCCGTGCAACTTATGCTATTGAGAACGTATTGGTTGAAGATAACCCGAATTTTGAAAAAGTAGTGATTAACATTGTTACTGACGGACAAATCTCTCCGGTAGATGCGTTTAAAAACGCATTGGAAGTTATGTACGCACAAATGGCGGTATTCAACAGCGAAGTGAGCATTAAAACTCCTGCGGCAACTGAGCGCAATGATGAGCATCCTGAGCTTAAACGTTTGGGTGCTCGTATTGAAGATCTTGGTTTAAGTGCACGCAGCTTCAACTGTTTGGATCGCTCTAACATCAAATACATCGGTGAAATCGTAATGATGAGCCAAAATGATTTGAAAGAAGTGAAAAACCTTGGTAAGAAATCGTTTGAAGAGATTTTAGAAAAAATCACTGAGTACGGTTATACTGTCGGGCAAGACTTGGCTGATGAATTGATCAGCGCAATTAAAAAGAAAATCGAAGCTGAATAAGCTTTAAACTATTATAGGAAGTATCTCATGAGACATCGTCACGGATACCGCAAGCTAGGTCGAACGAGCGCACATCGTGAAGCTTTGTTGACCAACCTTAGCATTGCGTTGATTGAACACGGTAAAATCGAAACTACGTTGATGAAAGCAAAAGAACTTCGTTCATTTGCTGAAAAATTGATTACAACTGCACGTACAGGTGATGCAAACGCTCACCGTTCTGTGTTCGCTGTATTACAAAACAAAGAAGCAACGAAACAACTTATGAATGAAGTTGCTCCTAAATATACTGAGCGTAACGGTGGGTATACTCGTATCGTTAAAACTCGCATTCGTCGTGGTGATGCTACACCAATGGCGTACATTGAACTCGTTTAACGAGTTCAATACCTCCCCCTTAAATCGAGCTTCGCTCTAAAACTACCCTTTTCCCATTAGTGCATGTAAAGAGCATTTTTTATACCATAACACAATATTAGAGCGTTTATTTAAAGGTACAATAACTATGATTCCATTTAGCGATGAAGAATTGATACAGCCGGTTCGCAGTGTCATTGATAAAATTCGTCCGAGCCTAGCGTTGGACGGCGGTGATATAGCATTTCTTACAGTTAAGAATGGAACAGTATATGTACAATTACAAGGTGCGTGCATTGGATGTTCAAGCAGCGGTAATACATTAAAATACGGTGTAGAACGTCAATTGCGGATGGATATCCATCCAGAATTAAATGTCATTAACGTACCGCAGGGTATGGAACATCAAATCGACGCATTATAATTTCACATCATTGAGCCGATATTAGAATAATACATAGGAGGGATATCTATGAAAACCATTACCTTATCTAAAACCCTCAAGCAAGCAAATGAACATTTTTTGGCGGGTCAGTACACTGAAGCTTTACGTGATTATTCATTAGCACTTAAAGACCACCCTGATTCTAAAGAGGCCTACAACGGTGCGATTTTATCTGACATGGCTATGGGCGGTGAAAGTGCCGGAGAAGCATTGTTTGACTACTATACAATTTTGCGCAGTGAAGATGTCGAAACGGCGGATACGGTAATTTCTGAAATTTTACAGACAATGGACGGGACATTGGATCAGTTGTCCGGATTGTTTGATGAGACCGTAAAACAGCGTTTGGCATATGAAGACGGTATTATGTACACAGAGTTTAAAGAGTTGGTTGAGAGTGAAAATGATTTTAACCGAATTTTTGAAAACATTATGTTCTCAACGCGTGTCATTATTACCGAGAAAGAAGATTTTGTTGATTTTTTGGATAATCTGATCGATCATGGGTACAAAGAGATGGCACTGAGTTATTTGGAAAGTGCTCTTGGTGTCTATCCGAATGATCGACAGCTTCGCAATTTGTTACGTCGTTTAGCCAAGGGGAAAAGCATTGAAAATTGAGATTGAAGGTCAGCCTTATCGATTCATTAGTGAAAATTCAAGCGATTGCAGCAGTGAATGTGCTTTTTTACTGACAAAGCAAAATGAGAAGTACAAAGAGGATGCTCTTTCCCGTGGGGCTCACTCAATAATCGCCCCAGAGGAATGCTGGAGACTTTTTGGATTGGATCGCATCTGTGTTATCGGTATTACCGGAACGAACGGGAAAACGACAACCGCGAGTGCTATTTATTCGTTATTGCTTGATTTGGGACACAAAGCAGCCATGCAGGGTACGCGCGGCTTTTTTATGAATGATGCGCCGATGGAGGGGAAAACGCTGACGACCCCGAGCGTACTCAATACCTATCGTCATATGGCACACGCAATAGCCTCAGGGTGTGAGTATTTCGTGATGGAAGTAAGCTCTCATGCGATCGAACAAGAGCGGATCGCCGGGATTACGTTCGGATTGAAGATCTTAACCAACATCACTCAAGATCATCTCGATTATCATGCAAGTATCGAAGAATATACACGGATTAAAAATCTCTTTTTCCAAGATGAGACGAAAAAGCTGATTAACAAAGATGAATCCAAGGCTGAGTTTAATTTCAAAAATGCTTTTACGTATGGAGTCGAAAACCCGGCTACCTATAAAATTATTGCCTATTCTCTGAATAACGGTGTAAGCGGCGTATTGAAACATTTCGAAGATCACGTTCCGTTTGTTACTTCGTTGCACGGCTTTTTTAATCTCTATAATATTACTGCGGCAATGGCAGCGGTTCATTTGGTAACCAACGAAAGTCTGGAAAAAATTGCCGATGCGGTTGAAAATTTCGGCGGTGTAAGCGGACGTATGGAGGTGGTTAGCGAATCTCCTCTTGTGATTGTTGATTTTGCCCATACTCCTGATGGGATGGAACAGGTACTCAATGCCCTTAAAGAGAAAGAGGTATTGGTCGTTTTCGGTGCAGGCGGTGATCGTGATCGGACAAAGCGACCATTGATGGGACGAGTCGCGAGTACGTATGCTAAAAAAGTGTATGTAACGAGTGATAATCCCCGCTTTGAAGACCCAGATGCCATTATCGAAGATATTTTGGCAGGGATTGAAGATAGATCGAATATTTTTGTTGATGTTAATCGCAGAGCTGCAATTGCTCAAGCGCTTAAAGAGCGTAGCGGCGATGAAGTGGTTTTGATTCTAGGAAAAGGGGATGAAACCTCTCAGATCATTTACGATCAACATCTCCCGTTTGATGATCGCGTCGTAGCCCGTGAGTTGTTAAAAGAGATTTAAACCGACAAGTTGCTTACTGGAGCTTAATATGCACTGGTAGGATTTGGCTATAATACCGTTATTAATTTGCGGTGTCAAAAGCACACTGATTTCAAGGATGTAGTAGATGGGTATCCCACAACCGGCGTTTTATATTTTCAAATGTGAACAAAGTTCCCCTCCGGGCATGCCAAAACCAAGCTGTGTTAATCCGCAGACTCAGGATTTGTTTCAACATTTGGCTCAAACATTGATGCAAAAAGGTCTCATTGCAACCGTACAACCGATCCGTACTTCATGCATGAACCGCTGTAATGTCGGACCGATTATGTTGGTAGAACCGGGACATGTCATGTATGCGGGACTTACAAAAGAAAAAATCAATGAAATTATCGATCGTCATATCATTGGCGGTGAAGTGGTACAAGAGTATGTTATTCCCTCTGATCTATGGGATACGGCAATCAGCCCTGCTGACATGATGAAGCAGATGGGACGCTAATCGATGTTGATCGAAATGCTCTACAGTAAAATACACCGTGCTACGGTCACCGACGCTAATCTTAATTACGTCGGTTCGATCACGATTGACGAAGAACTTTTGGAAGCTTCCAAAATGCGTGTAGGTCAAAAAGTGGAAATCCTCAACATCAATAACGGTGAGCGGTTTTCGACCTATATTATTCTTGGTGAGCGCGGTCAACGTGATATTTGTCTAAACGGCGCTGCGGCGCGTAAAGTACATAAGGGTGATAAGATTATTATCGTTGCCTATGCCACATACAATGATAATGAACTCGAAAACTACAAACCTACCGTCGTATTAGTCGATGATGAGAATGCAATCACCGACATAATCGAGAAGATATAAGCTCGCTCATGCTACACTTTCGCTAAAAAATAGTGGGAGAACAATGGAGCAGTTTGAAGCATTTTTAAGTTCACATCTTCCAACTGTTGAGAGCTTTCACCCCCATTACGAGTCATCTTTGCATCAAATGCTTATCGGTGGCGGAAAACGGTTTCGCCCGGCACTTTTATTGGGAGTCGTTGGTGCTTATAACCCGCTTTTAATCCAAAGTGCCTATTCGGTTGCATTAGCGATTGAACTGCTCCATACTTATTCTTTGATTCATGATGATCTTCCCGCTATGGATAATGCCGATTTGCGTCGAGGTCTTCCAACTCTCCACAAAACATACGATGAAGTGAGTGCCATTTTAGCCGGTGATGCACTTAACACCTATGCCTTTGAAGTCCTTTCCAATGCTCCGCTTTCTGATCGGGTGATTGTTAAATTGGTTCGCTCCCTTGCCTATAACGGCGGAGTGCATGGGATGGTTTTGGGCCAAGCGATTGATTGCCATTTTGAAAATCAGCGTTTAGAATTGGATCAAGTGAAAATGCTTCATATTCACAAAACGGGGAAACTCATTGCCGCATCGTTACAAATGGGGGCATTTATTGTTGGACGTGACGATCTTGCGCACTCTTTATATGATTTTGGGATTGATTTAGGGTTGCTTTTTCAGATTCAAGATGACATTTTAGATGTGACACAAAATGATGAACAAGCGGGTAAGACTACCAATAACGATCAGGCAAAAAATAGCTTTGTCACTTTATTAGGATTTGAGAAAGCTATGGAAGAAGCGGATGTTTTGGCCGAAAAAATTACCCAACAAATGATGAGTTTTGATGAGAATTTGCAGCGTGAGTTGTCACCAACACTTAACCACTACATTAACCGACACAAGGACTAAACGATGAGTAATACAACACGCCAAAAAATGGCTGATACAATCCGCTTTTTAGCGGCAGACATGGTTCAACAGGCCTCTTCAGGACATCCGGGCGCTCCGATGGGATTGGCAGATATCGCGGTTGTTCTCTCTGAACATCTCAATCACAACCCGAAAAATCCAAAATGGCTCAATCGTGACCGTTTAGTCTTCTCCGGCGGACACGGGACTGGATTGATCTATTCCCTTTATTATCTTTGGGGATACGGGTTGGAGATCAGTGACCTTCAAAACTTTCGTCAGCTTGATTCTAAAACTCCGGGACATCCTGAGTACGGTCACACGGCTGGAATTGAGATTACAACCGGACCTTTGGGACAAGGAATTGCCAATGCGGTCGGTTTCGCTATGGCTTCCTCATATGTCGGCAACAAAGTAAACTCAGAAACGGCAGCATTGATCGATCATAAGGTTTACTGTTTGTGTGGTGATGGTGACCTCGAAGAGGGAATTAGTTATGAAGCGTGTTCGATTGCAGGGCATATGGGATTGGATAATCTGGTATTGATTTACGATTCAAACTGCATTACGATCGAGGGATCGACCGAGCTTAGTCTCAGTGAAAATATGAGAGATCGTTTTGAGTCTCAAAACTGGGCAGTTTTGGAGATTGACGGACACAATTTTGATGAGATTGACAGTGCATTGACTCAAGCTAAAACCATTAAACGTCCGGTACTTATCATAGCAAATACCGTAATCGCTAAAGGCGGTGGTAAAATGGAAGGGACTCACCATGCCCACGGAGCACCTTTGGGACATGATGTGATCAAAGAGTCAAAAATTGCGGCAGGGTTTGACCCTGAAGCAACCTTTGCAGTTGATGCGGATGTGTTGGAACGTTTCCGATGTGCGATTGAGAAAGGGGACTTGGCAGAGCGTGAATGGAATCACCGTCTTAAAGAACTCCCTCTTTCTGAGCAAAACGAAGCGTATGAGCAGTTGATGAATCCTGATTTCAGTCGTATCCAATGGCCTAGTTTCGAAAAAGCCGATGCAACGCGTAATACGAACGGTATTATTTTGAACGCCATTGCCAAAGCGATTCCAGGGTTCCTCGGAGGTTCTGCTGACCTTGGACCATCGAATAAAACCGAACTTACCAATATGGGCGATTTCCCTAAGGGTAAAAATATCCATTTCGGTATTCGTGAGCATGCGATGGCATCGATCACCAATGCGATGGCCTTGTACGGTCCGCTAATGCCATTTAGTGCAACCTTCTTCGTATTCAGCGATTACCTCAAACCATCAGCTCGTATTGCTGCGTTAAGCGGAATCCAGCATTTCTTTATTTGGACCCATGACAGTATCGGTGTGGGTGAAGACGGCCCTACTCATCAACCGATTGAGCACTTGAGCCAGTTCAGAGCCTTGCCGAATTTTTATGTTTACCGCCCTGCAGATGGTGCTGAGAATGTCAAATGTTGGCAAAAAGCCCTCTCGATGAAACACTCACCCTCAGCATTTGTCTGTTCACGTCAAAATCTTCCGTTGCTCCCATCCGCAGTTCACGGAGATGCTGAAAATGGTGGTTACTTGCTGATTGAACGACCAAATGCTACCGTTACCATTATGGCATCGGGTTCTGAAGTCGGTTTAGCAATCGAGTCTGCCGAACTCCTCCTATCTCGCGGTATTGCAGCCAATATTGTGAGTGTCCCGTGTTTTGATCTCTTATTAGAACAACCACAAAGTTACATTGATACTATTATCAAGCCGGGGACAAAACGTGTTGCGATTGAAGCGGCACGAGGATTGGAATGGTATCGTTTTGCCGACAGCGTTGTGGCAATGGACGGATTTGGTGCCAGTGCACCTGCCGATAAATTGTTTGAAAAATTTGGATTCACTGCGGAAGCCATCACAGCTAAAATTTAACTTCTGCCTCGTAGAGGCTAGCTTTAGTAGCCCAAGCGGCTAGCGTAGCGAAAGGGATGTATTCCTTTCGCGTCAAAGGAAATAGATGAATGATTCTCCTGAATATTTAGAGAAGAAGCGTTTTTTTGATTCGCTGATTACCCTTTATGGGCGTAATGTAGCGGTCGAAGTACTTCGTGATCAGGATGTACAGATTCACAAACTTCACCTCTCGAAAAGCAACCGCAGTGATGAGACGATAGAAGAGATTATGGCATTGGCCCAAATGCGCGGCGTGGAGATCAAGTACCACACCAAAGAGTCATTATCCCGTATCTCTAAAAACAGTGCTCAGGATCAGGGGGTTGCGATTGATGTCGTGAGTCAAAATTACCGTAGTGCTTCTAATATCGCGACCGATTTACCGGGTTCATTTCGTCTATTAGCGTTAGATGGGATCAATAACCCTCAAAATTTAGGGATGATTGTCCGCTCCGCTGCCGCCAGCCGGATTGACGGCATTGTATTGCCACGCCGCAACAGCACCAAACTCTCACCTTTGGTGATGAAAGCGAGTGCGGGTACATTGTTTAAAATCCCGATCTATTATTGTGAGGATTTGAGTGAAATTCTAACCTTGAAAGACACGGCGATTATTACGCTTTCCTCACATGCACACGATGATATTCACTCGTTGAAAATTCCATCACGTGCAATTTTTGTCTTAGGGAATGAATCGGAAGGGGTGAGTGATGCGGTGATGAGAGCCTCGACACACAGTGTGAGCATTCCCATGTATCGCGGAGTGGAATCGCTCAATGTTGCCGTAACGGCAGGGATTGTTAGTTTCCTACCATAAGGTTATAAGGCCGCTCAATCGCGTCAACCACTTCACCGACACTCATATGTCGGCTTTTTCGTAAAAATTCCTGCCCTTGAAAAAAGATTAGTATTGTTGGAATCGCAAAAACACTAAAATGAGATCCGATTTCGGGAGTTTCCGAGATATCAATACTCTCTGCTACAAAAGTGGGAAAGTTATCCATAATGGCTTCGGTCAGTTTGGGTTTGAGGGCATGACATACATTGCAGGTCGGTGCGCTGAAGTAGAGCATCACTGCGTCATTGGTATTTAGAGTTTGGTTGATTGATTCTAATGTTTGCATAAAGGTATTATAGTGAAATTTCATCGTGCGTATGTAGAGGTAACCAATGTATGCGGATTGGCATGTACATTTTGCCCTCCAAAACTTCATCCTACGACGACGATGGAACTCCCGTTTTTTAAAAAGGTAGTTGAAGAGTTATCCGCTTATACGGATGAGATTGCCCTTCATGTGATGGGGGACCCAATGGTCCTCACCAATTTGAGAGAGTATTTAGAGATTGCCTATGCGAGTGGATTGAAGGTGATGATCACTACGAGCGGATTTTATCTCGATTCGGCACGGCGTGAAGCTCTTTTTCACCCTTCAATCCGTCAGATTAATATATCACTCAACAGTTTTAATAAAAATAGTGTTTCTCGAAGTTTTGAGAGCTATATGGACCCTATCTTAGAATTATGTGATGAGAAGCTGTTGCGGAGTAAAGATTTTTTTATCAATTTAAGAGTTTGGAATTTGGATGAAGAACAGAGTGAAAAAGAGTTTAATGAAAAACTCTTTGAACTTTTAGAGAGACATTTTGATCTTGAGGAGGGGAGCGTTGCTTCTCAGATCAATGGGGAACGTCAATCGATTCGACTGGCATCTAAAATACTTCTCCATTTTGATCGTTATTTTGAGTGGCCGAGCCTGAGTAATACTCATGAAAGTGACGGTTATTGTCAGGGGCTTGACAAGCAAATTGCTGTTCTCTCTGATGGTCGTGTCGTACCGTGTTGTTTGGATTCAGAGGGGATTATGGAGCTGGGTAACCTGAGAGAGACAAATTTGGGTAAAATTCTGAAAACGAAACGCTCCTTAGCAGTTGTCAATGGCTTTGCCAAGGGAATCTGTAGCGAAGAGCTGTGTCAAAAATGCTCCTATAAAGAGCGATTCAATAGAATAAAGGAGTAGCTCATGATTAAATGTTACGTCCGTAATGAAAATGCGATAGCATTTATCGATACGATGTCGGAGCTTGACGGGGATGTAATCGATAAAGTGATATGGATCGATATGCTGATACCGACGTATGATGAGATTATTTTTATCGAAAATACGTTCAATATCAAATTTCCAACCAAACAAGAGACTGAAGAGATCGAGATTAGTTCACGCTACTGGGAAGAGTCTGATCGCATTGAAATTAACAGTTATTTTTTAGTAACAAAGCCTGAGAGTTCTCACAATGAAACCGTCTCGTTTATCCTCTACCGAGATCTGATGATTTCAATACGTTATACAAACTTATATACTTTTGATGAGTTCAATCGAAAATTTTTTGCTACACCCAAACAGTTTGAGACCGGATATGATATTTTTTGTCAAATTTTAGATATACGGATTGATGCGGATGCGGATATCATTGAAAAGCTTTCGAAAGATATTACCCGAGTGCGCAAGCATGTTTTGACCGATTATACGAACGAGGATGAAGAGATATTGGAACGTATCTCTTCATTGGAAGATTTGAATATGCAGCTTCGTGAGAATCTGAATGATAAACAGCGAATTTTGAGTGCATTTCTAAAGTCGAGTAAATATAAGCATTCTCTAAAACACGATATTACCGTTATGCTTAAGGATATCAAATCACTGATTGATTACACCGATTTTAATTTTGAGCGGCTTGATTATCTCCAAAATATTTTCGTCGGAGTTTTGAGTATTGAGCAAAATAAAGTTATCAAGATGTTTACGATTGTTAATGTCGTTTTCCTTCCACCGACCTTGATCGCGAGTATTTATGGGATGAACTTTGATCTTCTCCCTGAGTTGCATTGGAAATACGGCTATTTACTCTCTGTTTGTATGATGATTATTTCATCGATATTACCGGTGTATATCTTTAAACGAAAAGGGTGGATTTAAGAATGATGCCGATTATGGTATGATTCTTAATTACCATTTATAAAAAGGACAAAGAATTGGACAGGCGGATACGCTATTTTATTGAAGACTATTGGGATATCTTTATTGGGATATCTGCAATGGCGCTCGCATTTATTTTTCATACTCAGCATGATTCGATGATGGCTACACTTTTTTCTGCCATTGGGATTGCAGCACTTTCTCTCACGGTTGCTGAAGTAGCGGATATTCTTTCCGAACGTCTCCAAGAGCCTTATGGCAGTTTTGTACTTACTTTTAGCGCCGTTGCCGTTGAGATTATCCTCCTTTATGTTATTTTACTGGAAGTTCGTCACTCTCCCGAAGTCTTAGAAACGGTAAAGGGGGGGATTATTTCGGCGGTTATCGTCGATTTGAATGTTCTCCTTGGACTTGCCGTCTTTTTAGGGGGACTGGCGTATACGCAGCAGCAACACAACAAAGAGACCTCCAGCGCTTACAGTACCGTTTTGTTTGTCGCTTCTAGTGCTTTGCTGGTGCCGGGGTTATTGAGTCACACTGAACATGGAAGTGCTGCATTAACTCATGTCAGTCATTTAATCGCTGGGGTATTGCTCCTTTTTTACATCATTATTTTTATTTTCCAAACCCGTACTCACACCCACTTTTTTAAAGCGACGGCTCGCAGTCGCTTTTTCCGTTTGAAACGAAAACTTCAAGAGGAAGAAGATGCGGAGATTGATGAAAACGAATCAAGCGATTATGTTTTTGAACATCTCAGCACCCCCGTTAATTTCGCGGCGATTTTTGGGTTTATTGCCATTATCGCATTTGGAGCAGAAATCTTTGCCGGTGAAGGTGTTCATATTGCAAAAGAGTACGGTATTTCAGCAGGATTAGCTGGTTTGGTGATTGCAATTATCAGCGTATCTCCTGAGATTTTCACCGCCGTACGTGCAGCGCGTAACGATCAAATTCAGCGGGTTGTCAATATTGCCATGGGGGCTTCAACGGTATCGATTATTTTAACGGTCCCAATTTTAATGATGTTGGCGTATATGTCAGGGATTAATCTTACCCTCGACTTTAACCCGCTTCAAATCGGTGCTTTACTCCTAACAATCCTATTGGTATGGAAAACAACCGATGAGGGGGAGACCAACTACTTTGAGGGGGCATCGCACATGATGTTCTTTCTCAGTTACGCCATTATTGCCGCGTATTATTAACCGATGATCATCCTTTTTTCACCGAGCGAAGGGAAACGGGAGGGGGGAACGCTCCCTCCGCTTACTCAACAAAGCCTTATTTTTCCTGATCTGTATTCGAAGCGTCTTGCAGTAATCGAGCAGTATCAAACTTTGACGCACAGAGGGAGCGACGAAGAGCTGTATGAACTCTTTGGGCTCAAAGATACCAAAGAGTATGAACGGTATAAATTCCCCTTTAGCACAATGCCTACGATGAAAGCGATTGAACGTTACGATGGGGTAGCGTATGATTATCTCTCTTACACGCAACTCTCATTGGAAGTTCAACACTATATTGATACCCATACCATTATTTTCTCCAATCTTTTCGGACCGATCCGTGCCGGTGATTCAATCTTTGATTACAAACTCAAGCAGGGTTCTTCGATCGGAGCCTTTGCGCCTGATAAACATTATAAAGAGAGTTTTAGCGCTGCGCTGGATGAGATGATCGGTGATAATGAGATTTTAGATTTAAGAGCTGGGTATTACGACAAATTTTATATCCCTAAAAAACCAAGTGTTACCTTGAAGTTTCTCAAAGGGGGAAAAGTGGTAAGTCACTGGGCAAAAGCATATCGGGGGATTATCTTACGTGAAGCGGCAAAGCACCAAATATCGTCGATAGAAGAGTTATTGGCGATGAATATCGAGGGATTGATTGTACGTGAAATAATGGAGACGAAAAAGAAAAAAGAGGTCGTTTATTCGATTGTTTGATTTTCTTTCAAATAGGCTTGACTTTTTAGAAAAGAGTGTATATAATTTCGGCTCCATTTCACCAATGCCGGCATAGCTCAGTTGGCTAGAGCAATTGATTTGTAATCAATAGGCCCGGGGTTCAAATCCTCGTGCCGGCACCATTGAATGAAATCGGAAACGCATTACATTTATCAGTGTTAGACCAGATTATGGCCGTGGTGAGATACTCAAGTGGCCAACGAGGGCAGACTGTAAATCTGCTGATTTTTATCTTCGAAGGTTCGAATCCTTCTCTCACCACCATCTGCGGGAATAGCTCAGTTGGCTAGAGCGTCAGCCTTCCAAGCTGAATGTCGCGAGTTCGAGTCTCGTTTCCCGCTCCACTGGGAGCTGAAGTACAATTCGCAATATTTACTTCATCATTACCTTAAGACCGTAAAATAGTTTTTAAGCTTCCAAAATACATTTTATCATTGTTTTATGCTCACGTGGCTCAGGGGTAGAGCACTTCCTTGGTAAGGAAGAGGTCGGCGGTTCAAATCCGCTCGTGAGCTCCAGTAATAATATTGTAATTTTTTGAAAGCTTGAAAGCTATTTCAGCTGTTTTTTGGTATAATTCCAAATTCATTTACACATTCAGTCGGAGGACACTATGGCAAAAGAGAAATTTGAACGTACAAAACCACATTGTAACATCGGTACAATCGGTCACGTCGACCACGGTAAAACTACGTTGACTGCAGCTATTACAGCTGTACTTGCGGTAACAAACGGCGCAAAAATGATGGATTACGATGCAATCGATAATGCACCAGAAGAGCGTGAGCGCGGTATTACCATCGCTACTTCACACGTTGAATACGAAACAAACAACCGTCACTATGCACACGTTGACTGTCCTGGACACGCCGACTATGTTAAAAACATGATTACCGGTGCTGCACAAATGGACGGCGCTATTCTTGTTGTTTCTGCAGCGGATGGCCCAATGCCACAAACACGTGAGCACATCCTTCTTTCTAAACAAGTCGGTGTTCCGTACATCGTTGTTTTCATGAACAAAGAAGATATGGTTGATGATGAAGAGCTTCTTGAGCTTGTAGAGATGGAAATTCGTGAACTTCTTGATATGTACGATTTCCCGGGTGACGATACTCCAATCGTAGCTGGTTCAGCTCTTCGTGCACTTGAAGAAGCAAAAACTGGTGTTCTTGGTGAGTGGTCAGCAAAAATCCAAAAGCTTATGGCTGAGGTAGATGCTTATATCCCACAACCAATCCGTGAAACAGATAAAGATTTCTTGATGCCGGTAGAGGACGTTTTCTCTATCTCTGGTCGTGGAACTGTTGTTACTGGTCGTATCGAGCGTGGTACAATCAAAATCGGTGAAACTATCGAAATCGTTGGTATCCGTGATACACAAACAACTACCGTAACTGGTGTTGAGATGTTCCGTAAAGAAATGGAAATGGGTGAAGCGGGTGACAACTGTGGTCTTCTTCTCCGTGGTACTAAGAAAGAAGATGTTGAGCGTGGACAAGTTCTTTGTAAACCTAAATCAATCACTCCTCACACAAAATTTGAGGCTGAGATTTACGTATTGAGCAAAGAAGAGGGTGGACGTCATACTCCATTCTTCAATGGCTACCGCCCACAATTCTATGTTCGTACAACCGATTGTACAGGTGCTATCACTTTGCAAGAAGGTACTGAGATGGTTATGCCTGGCGATAACGTGAAAATCAATGCAGAATTGATTCACCCAATCGCTATGGAAGAGGGTACTCGCTTCGCTATCCGTGAAGGTGGACGTACTGTCGGCGCTGGGGTTGTTTCTAAAATCCTTGCATAATTTTATCCGGCCCTAGGGTCGGAACATAAGGTCAAACATGCGTGAAAATATCCATTTAGCGTGTGAGAAGTGTACTCGTCGTAACTATCACACAAGTAAAAATAAAAAGACTCATACTGAAAAGTTTTCAGTACGTAAGTTTTGTAAATTTTGTCGTGAACACACGGTTCATAAAGAAGCAAAACTTTAAGTCGTATCCCCTCGGGGATTCTTAATCATATAGGTCAGTAGTTCCAATGGTAGAGCGCCGGATTCCAAATCCGATTGTTGGGGGTTCGAATCCCTCCTGGCCTGCCACCCATTTTCTACTAATGATGCTTACGGGCTTTATTCGTTGGAAATGTCCTGAGGATAGAAATAAATGAAAAATACATTAAGTCAAACCATTCACAATGCGAAAATGGAACTTGCAAAAGTTATTTTCCCGACTAAACCACAAGTGAAACAAGCATTTATTGCGGTTATTGCGGTTGTTACATTCGTTGTGTTGTTTTTAGCACTGGTTGATTTTATTATGTCTTCAACCGTTTCAGCAATTTTGAGTTAAGGAAAAAACATGGCACATCGTTGGTACTCGATTCAAACCTATGCCGGTAGTGAACGCAGTGTTAAAGCCGCTATCGAAAATATCATTGCTGAAAACAATCTTCAAGATGTGATTACAGAAGTAATCGTTCCGACGGAAGATGTTATCGAAGTGAAAAATGGTAAAAAGAAAATCACTGAGCGTTCATTGTACTCAGGGTATGTGTTTGCAAATATGGATCTTAGTATTGATCTTCAACACCGTATCCAATCACTGCCGCGTGTTGCAGGGTTTATTGGTGAATCAAACAAGCCGACTCCCCTTAGCGAGAACGATATTGCGGTGATCTTGGATCGTGTTACGAACCGTTCGGCTCCGAAACCGAAAGTCTTCTTCGACAATGGAGAGATGGTTCGTATTGTTGACGGTCCGTTTGCAAACTTTACCGGTACAGTGGATGAATATGACCTCGAGCACGGAACATTGAAGCTCAATGTTTCTATCTTCGGACGTAGTACTCCGGTTGATATTTCGTACACTCAAGTCGAAAAAATAATTTAATCTCAAAAAAAGGAAGCACAAATGGCAAAGAAAATTACGGGCTACATCAAGTTGCAAGTACAAGCCGGCGCTGCTAATCCAGCCCCTCCGGTTGGACCAGCACTCGGTCAACGTGGTGTTAACATCATGGAATTTTGTAAGGCGTTCAACGAGCGTACAAAAGATAAGGCAGGTTTTAAACTCCCTGTTGTTATTACGGTATATGCGGATAAAACGTTCTCATTCATCACAAAACAACCCCCTGCATCTGCTCTCATCATGAAAGCGGCTGGTCTTAAAAAAGGGACTGATAATCCGATGAAAAACAAAGTGGGTAAAATCACTAAAGCTCAATTGATGGAAATCGTTAAGCAAAAAATTCAAGATATGAATACAGATGATATCGATGCAGCTGCGGCAACAATCGCTGGTTCTGCTCGTTCTATGGGTGTTGATATCGTAGATTAATTTCTACACTACTCTTCGACCGCAAAGAGGCTAAACCTTGCGGCAGATTCTAAAATTGGAGAATTCAAATGGCTGGAAAACGCTACAAACAACTTAGTGAAAAAATTGATATGTCAAAAAGCTACTCTGTATCGGATGCTGCGGCGTTCGTAAAAGAGCTTAAATCTGCAAAATTTGACGAAACCGTTGAAATTGCATTAAACCTTGGTGTTGACCCTCGTCACGCTGACCAAATGATCCGTGGTGCTGTTGTGCTTCCTCACGGTACTGGGAAAGTGGTTCGTGTTGCCGTTTTCGCAAAAGGTGCAAAAGTAGACGAAGCTAAAAATGCAGGTGCTGATATTGTTGGTGCTGAAGATTTGGTTGAGCAAATCAAAGCAGGAAACATCAACTTCGATATCGTTGTTGCTGCACCTGATTGTATGGGTCTCGTTGGTCAAGTAGGACGTATCCTCGGGCCAAAAGGGATGATGCCGAATCCTAAAACAGGAACGGTTACAGCGGATATCGCAAAAGCGGTTAGCAACGTTAAAGGCGGACAAGTAAATTTCCGTGTTGACAAAAAAGGGAACATCCATGCCGGTATCGGTAAAGTGAGTTTCGACACCGATAAAATTGAAGAAAATATCAAAGCATTTGTCGGTGCTATCAACCGTGCAAAACCTTCTACTGCAAAAGGGCGCTACATCAAAAATGCAGCATTGTCATTGACAATGAGCCCTGCGATTAAATTCGAAACACAAGAATTATTAGATATCCGTTAAGGAAATCATTGACGGGGCTCTGTTCCGTCATACTTTATCTTATGGACTGAAGACAGTAGGGGGCTTAGGCCTTAATCAGAAATTCTCTGCCCCGCTTGAAGTTGTTATGTCTGGAAAGGAGAAACTATGAATAAATCACAGAAATCTGAGATCGTTAGTACTTTGACCAATGAGTTCAAATCTTCTGCAGCAGTTATTATGTGTGACTATCGTGGTTTGGCTGTGTCTGAACTCGAAGCACTTCGTAAAATTGCACGTGAAAAAGATTCAAAAGTTCAAGTTGTAAAAAATACACTTGCAACTATCGCTTTGAACAATGCAGAGATGACTGGTATCGAAATTAAAGATACTAACATTTTTGTTTGGGGAGCTGATGCTATCGCTGCTTCTAAAACAGCGGTTGATTTCGCGAAAGCAAATGATAAATTTGTGATCCGAACAGCCTACATCGACGGCCAAGCTGCTGATGAGACTAAAGTTCGTGCATTTGCTACCCTTCCGGGACGCGAAGAGTTGCTTGGAATGTTGGCATCTGTATGGATGGGACCAGTTCGCAACTTTACAATCGGACTCGATGCGCTTAAGCGTAAAAAAGAAGAAGAAGCGGCGTAATTGCGGCTTTGAAAAATCGCTGATTTTATTATCGGCATAAAAAAATACTTATAGGAGAATTACTATGGCTGTTACAAAACAAGACGTTCTTGAGTTTATCTCAAACCTTTCTGTCCTCGAGCTTTCAGAGCTTGTAAAAGAATTCGAAGAAAAATTTGGAGTATCTGCTCAACCGGTAGCGGTTGCTGGTGCTGCTGTTGTTGCAGAAGCTGCTGAAGAAAAAACTGAATTCGACGTTATCTTGAAAGACGGTGGTGAGAAAAAAATCAACGTTATTAAAGTAGTACGTGCAATGACTGGCCTTGGTCTTAAAGAGGCTAAAGATGCAGTTGAAGGCGCTCCTACAACTATCAAAGAAGGTATCTCTAAACAAGATGCTGAAGCAGCTAAAAAAGAACTTGAAGAAGCTGGTGCTTCTGTCGAAATCAAATAATCATTTTGATATCGGAGGCTTAGGCCTCCGCCTCCCACAGGGCACTTTACGAAGCGGGTTTTTAACTCTTTCGTAAAGTGCCCATACGTCGTTATAGACTCAAGGACGCTTGAGTCATAGACTTTGCACTTATCCCTATGGGATCAAAAACTTCGATTGAGGTAGCCTATGTTAAACACTCTTCACTCCGGAAACCGCTTACGCGTAGATTTCGCGAAAACTCCCCAGCAAATTGAAGTACCGAATTTATTACAACTTCAACAAAGTTCTTACGAATCATTTTTGATGCTAGATCAAAAAGATCGTTCAAAAAGTGGAATTGAGCGTGTATTCCAATCGGTATTCCCGATTCATGATTCACAAAACCGTCTTTCTCTTGAATATCTTGGCTCTGAAGTAGGACGTCCAAAATATACTGTGCGTGAATGTATGGAACGAGGACTTACGTACTCAGTATCATTGCGTATGAAAACGCGTCTTATGATTTGGGACCGTGATGAAAACACCAAAGAAAAAACCGGTGTTAAAGATATTAAAGAACAAACCATATTTATCCGTGACATCCCATTGATGACTGAGCGTACATCGTTTGTTATCAACGGGGTAGAGCGTGTCGTTGTTAATCAGCTTCACCGCTCACCGGGGGTTATCTTCAAAGAAGAAGAATCAACCACTGCCGGAAGCAAAATGATCTTCACCGGTCAGATTATCCCTGACCGTGGTTCATGGCTCTATTTTGAATACGATCCAAAAGATATCCTTTACATGCGTATCAACAAACGCCGTAAAGTACCGGTTACGATCATGTTCCGTGCTCTTGGATACAGCAAACAAGACATTCTAAAAATGTTCTACCCATTGCAAAAAATTCGTGTTGATGAGAACAAGTATTTAATGGATTTCGATCCTGAACAGTTTGCTGGGCGTCTTGGATACGATTTGGTTGATGCTGATGGCAAACTGCTTGTAGCGGCCGGCAAACGTCTCTCAGCTAAAAAAGCGGAAAAATTGATTTCTGAGGGTGTAACTGCAATCCAATACCCGATCGAAACCTTGATCGAGCGCCATTTGGCTGAACCGATTATCGATGCGCTAACCGGTGAAGTAATGTTCGACACAATGGCACAGCTTGATGAGACCAAACTCAAAAAGATGGTTGAAGCGGGAGTTAAAGAATTTATTATTGCAAATGACCTTGCAGAAGGACATGATAGCTCTATTATCAATGCGTTTGCAGCCGATACCGATTCTTTGAAATTGCTCCGTCAAACCGAAATTATCGAAGATGAAAACGATCTCGCAGCAATCCGTATTTACAAAGTAATGCGTCCCGGTGAACCGGTAACGAAAGAAGCGGCGAAAGTTTTCGTTAATCAACTTTTCTTTGATCCTGAGCGTTACGATCTAACACGCGTTGGTCGTATGAAAATGAACCACAAACTCGGGCTCAATGTTCCTGAGTATGTGACGGTTTTGACCAATGAAGATATCATTAATACCGTAAAGTACGTTATCAAAGTTAAAAACGGCCAAGGTCATATTGATGATCGTGACCATCTTGGTAATCGACGTATCCGTTCAATCGGTGAGTTGCTTGGAAACGAGTTACATAACGGTTTGATCAAGATGCAAAAAGCGATCAAAGATAAACTCTCAACGATGAGCGGACCGACCACTGAATTAATGCCTCATGATTTGATCAACTCAAAAATGATCACCTCTACCATCATGGAATTCTTTAGCGGCGGACAATTGTCACAGTTTATGGACCAAACGAATCCGTTATCGGAAGTTACCCATAAACGTCGTTTATCAGCACTCGGAGAAGGCGGTCTTGTCAAAGAGCGTGCCGGATTTGAAGTGCGTGACGTTCATCCGACCCATTATGGCCGTATCTGTCCGATTGAGACTCCTGAGGGACAAAACATCGGTTTGATCAATACGTTGGCAACCTATTCAAAAGTTAATGAGCACGGATTTATCGAAGCTCCGTACAATGTTGTTAAAGACGGTGTTGTGACAAGAGAAGTTGTTTATTTGACAGCAACGCAAGAAGAGGGGAAAATTATCGCTGCGGCATCTAGCCGAGTTGATGATAAAGGTAATTTCCTTGATGATTTGGTCGAAATTCGCCAAGACGGTGAAATTATCCTCAAATCTCCGCGTGAGTGTGAACTTCGCGACTTGACACCGCATATGGTTGTCGGTGTTGCGGCGAGCTTGATTCCGTTCCTTGAACACGATGACGCGAACCGCGCATTGATGGGATCGAACATGCAACGTCAAGCCGTGCCGTTGTTGCGCCCTGAAGCACCTATGGTCGGAACAGGGGTTGAAAAACTCGTTGCCCGCGATTCATGGGAGTGTGTAAAAGCAGAGCGAAGCGGTATCGTTGAGAAAGTCGACTCTAAACACATTTACGTTATGGGTGAAGATGAAGACGGAACGTTTATCGATTACTATCCGTTACAAAAAAATCTTCGTACCAACCAAAATACGACGTTCTTGCAAAAGCCGATCGTTAAACAAGGTCAATTGGTAAGTAAAGGTCAAATCATCGCAGATGGTCCGAACATGGATCAAGGTGAATTGGCACTCGGAATCAATGCTCTTGTTGCGTTCATGCCGTGGAACGGATACAACTTCGAGGATGCGATTGTTATGTCTGAGCGTATGATTCGCGAAGACGCATTTACCTCGGTACATATCTATGAAAAAGAGGCGGAAGCACGCGAACTCAAGCACGGTGTTGAAGAGATTACCCGTGATATTCCAAACGTTCGTGATGATGAGCTTTCTCACCTGGATGACAGCGGTATCGTTAAAATCGGTACCTATGTCAAAGGTGGAATGATCCTTGTCGGTAAAGTTTCTCCAAAAGGTGAA
>Ga0156081_1094_pt1 | contig 19878 bp, 19 predicted proteins | sample RifCSPlowO2_02_FD_107734 | JGI IMG/M metagenome (GOLD analysis project Ga0156081, IMG submission 107734) | Sulfuricurvum sp. RIFCSPLOWO2_02_FULL_43_45
ATTGGTAATCCACTCTCCGTGAATGGCATCGAGTGCACTTTGGACTGATGAAGCGGTGGCAAGTTCGGAAGCGGATTTGGAGTTATCGGTGAGGTTGGCAAATTTTGGGATCGCCACTGCGGAGAGAATCCCGATGATAACAATGACGAAGATCAGCTCAACTAAGGTAAATCCAAGGTGAGCTAATCTTTTTTTCATAACTAATTTTAGAAATTAATTGTTTTAGATGTAGCAGTACCAGATGTATTCGTATCTTCAATACATTTAGATTTGCTCAAACTATCTTTAAATCCATTACATGTAAATGTATATGTTACTGTACGATTAGCACCGCTAAAATCAATTTTAGCTACTTCAGTTCCGCCTGGATTTTTATATGTATATGTTCCAGCACCTTGCGTAGCAGCATAAGACCAACCCTTACCTTTTACATCAACCAAATTACTAAGATTAGTATCTGAAGCATTTCCGTCTTCTAAATCAATTTCATTTACTGCAGCACTCGCAGCACTTGAGGCAGTATCGATTGTCGTTTTAATAACAGACGAAACCTCAGCATTTTGTTTAAGATTTTTGAATTTTGGAATGGCAACTGCTGACAATACTCCAATAATAACGATGACAAAGATCAACTCGACAAGGGTGAATGCATTACGTTTCATAGAAACTCCTGTGGTTAGCGCTATATACGCATATTTAAGATAAAACTATTATCGTCAAATAAAGCTTAAGCTTTAATGATAAAAATAGAGTTTAAACGAAATTGGAGGGAAGAGGTAACACAAGCCGTACGGCTCGTGTTTAGATTAACAAGAATAGGTAGATTTAAATTCGAATGCAGTCGGACGAGCTTCGTCAGGCCATACTTGTGTTTCAAATTTATAGTTTTGGTAAGTATCCAAGAATTCTGGAGTCATAACCGGTTGCAAGAAATCGTTATCACGAATCAATGATTCCAATGCACCACGGAGTGTGTGTGGCATTTGTTGAATCCCTTTTTCACGGATTTCATTCAACGTGAGTTCGAACAAATCTTCGTCCATCGGTCCAACCGGAACGGTTTTGTTTTTGATACCATCTAAACCAGCTAGCAACATTGCGGTAAACGCAAGGTATGGGCATGAAGTAGAATCCGGGAAACGCATTTCGATACGTGTCGCTTTTTCACCCGCGCCGTATGGAACACGGCAAGATGCAGAGCGGTTTTGGCTTGAGTAGGTCAAAATCGACGGTGCTTCGAATCCAGGGATAAGACGTTTGTATGAGTTGGTTGATGGGTTCGTGAACGCTGCAACGGCGCGAGCATGAGCGAAAACACCGCCTACATAATGAAGCGCTGTTTCAGAGAGGTTGCTGTAACCGCCCTCTTTGTAGAATGTATTTTTGCCGTCTTTCCAGATGGATTGGTGAACGTGCATACCGTTACCGTTGTCGCCATAAAGCGGTTTAGGCATAAAGGTAACCGTTTTACCGTTAAGGTGAGCTACCATTTTGATAACGTATTTAAGTTTTTGTACGTTGTCAGCTGCTTCAACCAATGTTCCGAAAACGATACCGATTTCACCTTGACCTTGTGCAACTTCGTGGTGACCGAGAACAACTTCAAGACCGACTTGCTCTAGCGCCAACATCATCTCAGCACGAAGATCAACCATAGTATCGATCGGAGCTACCGGAAAGTAACCCCCTTTTGTACGTGGGCGATGACCGGTGTTGAAACCGTCTTTGAAATCTTTCGCATCATTCCATGCACCCTCTTCAGTGTCTACTTCGTAGTATGAACAGTTTACTTCGTCGCGGATTTTAACATCGTCGAATACGAAGAATTCATTTTCAGGACCGAAATAAGCAACATCACCCACACCGGCATTTGCAAGATGCTCAAGCGCTTTTTTCGCGATAGCACGAGGACATTTTTCGTATGCTTGACCTTTGTAGATGTCATAAACATCACAAATAACGATAACGGTCGGATCAGCAGTAAACGGGTCCATAAATGCTGATTCAGCATCCGGTTTAAGCAACATATCTGAACGGTTGATCGGCTGCCAAGCATCGATTGAAGAACCGTCAAACGGAAGACCGCCTTCAAAATGACCTGCGTTAACCGCGCTCATACGATAGCTGACGTGGTGCCATGTCCCTTTCATATCGGTGAAACGAAAGTCAACGAACTGAACGTCATTCTCTTTACAAAAACTGAAAAACTCGTCGACACTATTTACGAATTTACCCATGCAAATCTCCTGGAAATAATTAAAGTGTAAGCAGTATAGCAAAAGTTCCCAAAAATTGGAGGGTAAATCATGATTAAAATTTAATCATTTCCCGATCACGTCCTCGGTAAAGGGCACACTTATTGTATCCGACAGAGCGTGCCAACGCTTCTGCCTCGCTGCTGTAAAGCCCGACTTGTTCTTTACAATGGGCATCCGAACCAAACGTTATCGGTATCTCCATCTCGGCAATTTGCTCTACCAAAAGCGGGGAAGGATACGCTTCGCCGATCGGTTTTCGATAGCCTGAAACATTTATTTCAATCGACATATCGGCTTTTTTAATCGCTTTTAACGCCCCTTCTGCCAAAGTCCGAATATCTTTGGTCGGAAGGAATTTAAACACCTTGAGTAAATCCAGATGCCCGACAATATCAAATCTGCCGCTTAATGCCATTGCTTCCACAAGTCCGAAATAGCGACGATAAATATCATCAATATCTGCCCCCGCGTAACGACCGATAAATTCGGGATTGTCAAATCCCCAATCGTCGATAAAATGGACACTCCCGATCAAATAATCGCAAGGACGCACCAAAACACTCTCATCCATATAGCCGGGAAGATAATCAATCTCGTACCCTAAGAGCACCGTAATGTTATCTGCATACTTCTCTTGGGCTTCTTTTATCCATGACTCATACAAACCCATCTGATCCAATCTCATCCGATAAGCAGGATCGTAGTGCATTGGAGCATGATCGGAAAATCCAAAAAACTCCGTACCGCACGCAATAGCAGCTTCTACATACTCATTTACGGTTCCCGTTGCATGGTTACACAAAACAGTGTGGTTATGGAGATCAACTTTCATCTATTTTCCTAAGTAAAAATAATGGTTTTAATGATATTATAGTGCAATTTTTTGTTAAGGTTATCGTTATGACGCAAGAAGAGTTAGATGCATTAATGAGCGGTGACATCGATTTGGATGAAACTTTCGAAGAGTCTGAGTCACCCATAGCCAAAGAAGAACTTTCCCCAGAAGATTCTGATTCAATAGACGCATACCACGAAACTGACCCCGACAAATACCGTGTATCTGCAATGAACAGTTGGCCGCCGCCACCGCCGACGGATGATAATAAAATGGTTCATCAGCTCGATGACGTCACCAAAGAGAGTGAGGAAAAAGCCTCAGAGATTTTTGATCTGATTGAGGGGATTAGCAATGATTTATCCGATGGAGAAAAAGATGTCAAAGCTATTCGAGCGGTTATTAACAGCAATATTGAACTTTTCACGACCCTAAGTGCCAAGTTTCCGCACGTCGAAGCGTTTAAAACACAATTAGAACAAAATAACGATGCAATGCAGCATCTGGATGCTATCCTCGAAAAGCTCCAAAACGGCGGTGACACCATTATGAATATCATGGATATTATGCAGTATCAAGATATTCATCGTCAAAAAATCGAGCGGGTTATCAACGTTATGCGAGCTCTTTCAACCTATATGAATCATCTGTTTTCCGGAAAAATCGATGATAGTAAGCGCGTTAGTTCTGCAGTGCATATCCATGGAGATACCACGACGGAAGATGTCGTCAGCAGTGATGATATCGAAGCATTACTTGCTTCATTCGGAAACAAATAACGCTATCGGAATACATCCCGATAGCTGCGTTAACACTGGGTTTCCTTCGGCAGGAAGCCCACGCACACTTGTGTGCTTTTTGATATAACCTCTAAACTTCATCTTAAGAAATACTTTTTTTCGATAAAATTCCTTAAAATTAAAATAGATCAGGTACCTTTTTTTGAAAAAAGTCGAGCTCCTCTCCCCTGCGGGGAACCTAGAAAAACTTAAAATTGCTATCGACTTCGGTGCTGACGCCGTGTATGGGGGAGTTAGCCACTTTTCTCTCCGTATCCGTTCCGGTAAAGAGTTCGATTTGGAGAGCTTCAAAGAGGGGATTGATTATGCCCATGATAAAGGTCGTAAAGTCTATGTGACGATCAACGGTTTCCCCTTTAACTCTCAGCTCAAACTTCTCAAAGAACATATTGCGACCATGGCATCGTTAGAACCCGATGCGTTTATCGTAGCAACCCCAGGCGTACTCAAACTCGCCCATCAGATAGCTCCTCACATTCCTCTGCATCTCTCAACCCAAGCCAATGTTATGAACGTCCTTGATGCACAGGTCTATTACGACATGGGGGCACGCCGGATCATCGCGGCACGGGAAATCTCTCTTAAAGACCTCAAGCAAATCAAAGAGGAGCTCCCCGATTTGGAGATCGAAGTATTTGTCCACGGTTCGATGTGTTTTGCCTACAGCGGCCGCTGTTTGATCTCGACACTCCAAAGCGGTCGTGTCCCCAATCGCGGAAGCTGTGCGAATGATTGCCGATTCCCCTACGAAATGTACGCCGCCAATCCTGAAACCGGGACCTTGTTTAAACTCGTAGAGGATGAGGGAATCGGTACGTATATCATGAATTCCAAAGATCTCAATCTCGCATCCCATATCCAAGAGATCATCGATGCGGGATGTATCGATTCACTCAAAATCGAAGGGCGTACAAAAGCCCCTTATTACGCGGCTATCACCGCCAAAGTGTATCGTCAAGCTATCGATGATTATTATGCAGGAACGTTTGATGGAGAGGCTTACCAAAAAGAACTCAATACCATGCAAAACAGAGGCTTTACCGATGCCTATCTGATTAATCGTCCTTTTGAGAAACACGACACCCAAAATCTCGATTTCTCTATGATGATGGGAACGCATCAGGTAAGCGGTATTGTCGATGAATCAGGAGATTTTTTCGAGTGTAAATACAAAACTTTCCCCAATGATATTATGGAAATTGTTGCCCCCTCAAATGCAATCATCGAAGCGGTTGACAATGAAATCGGTACTGTTGAAATGAAAGATGGGCAATGGTGTATATCTTTTAAACAGCTGCTCGCCGAAAACGGAAAAGTTTGGGATCAGGTCCACAGTGGGAATCTCAACCGTTTTAAACTCCCTATTAAACTGCCTGCATTTACCTTTTTCCGTATCCCTGCAACTGAGGATATGGGGATTGGAACGAAATGTTAATACACCCGTTCGCCCTGAACCTGTCGAATAGTACGTTCATGGTTCGACAAAACAAGGGTACCGCTCGCGAAGCGATGTTTCCTAGAGCTCACCACGAACGAAAATTTCAAACAAAAACCAAGGAGAAAAAATGAAATTCGTATCGATTATAATGGGGAGCAAAAGCGATTTCGATGTAATGAAATCGTGTTCAGAGACACTTGAAGCGTTTGGTGTTCAATACGAACTCATTATCTCATCCGCACACCGAAGTCCTGAACGGACCAAAGATTATGTACTCGCGGCAGAGACCAAAGGGGCACAGGTATTTATCGCAGCCGCCGGTATGGCAGCGCATTTGGCCGGTGTTCTAGCTTCTAAGACCATCAAACCGATTATCGGCGTACCGATGAGTGCATCTGCGCTATCGGGTATCGATGCTCTCCTCTCAACCGTACAAATGCCAGCAGGTATGCCGGTAGCAACCGTTGCTATCGGTAAAGCCGGAGCAATCAACTCAGCGTATTTGGCAATGCAGATTTTAGCGTTAGAAAACGAGGAGTTACGGATGAAACTCCAAGAAGATCGTATCAGCAAAGCAAAAAAAGTAGAAATGGATTCACTGGAGATTGAAACTATTTTATAGTTTCAAACGCCCTCCGACGGCGGGGCAAGCCCTTCGCCTTTGGTTCCGAACCTATCGAAGTGAGGTTACTCACCTCGATAACGGCTCTCATGATAACTCTGCGTTTTCTTCAGCAGAAGGCTCACGCACGCTTGCGTGCTTTACTCTTTTTTAACAAACTGGGTACGCGTTTTGCTAGAGTTGTTTAAAATAAAAAGGTGGTAGAAAATGCAAGGGCATTGGATGAGTATCGATGATTACGCTGGGATGACACAAATGGATCGCAGTGCCGTTGAAACGTTGATCGTCCGTGGCAAGCTGACTACAACTATCGAAGATGGAGAGGTATTTATCGATGCGGGTAAAGGGATGGCCGGAATCGTTCCGGTAACGCTTCAGGAGCTGAGCGCATCGCACGCCGATGTAACAATGGGAGCGAGTTTCGTCGAAAAAACGATCGGAACGATCATCAATCTCCATGAAAAAGTCCTCGGTGCTAAAGAGGAAACCATCGAATCGATTAAAAATGAGAATCTTTTTCTGAGGGAAGCACTTGGCTCTCTCCAAGAACTTTATGATGAAGATCGACGTACCATCGCAACCCTCACCGAGCAGCTCCGCCTTTCTCAACAAGAAGTTGAATTTATGCGACGTAAATACAAACTGATGTGGGGCAAAGTAATCGACGATCACGCCTCAGTATGACAATACAACCAGAATGTATTGCCTGCATCGCAGGTCAAAGTAAACGGGTTTGTGATGCAATTCATGCCAATGAAACGTTGACACATTCGATCGTTACCTATGTCGAAACAGCTCTAAAAGATGCCGATTTTACCCTCTCGCCACCCGTCATTGCCGCGCCGTTGTATGAAGGAATGGCAAAACTCGCCAATACACACGATCTGTACGAAGCGCAAAAACAACACGCCTCAGAACAAGCGAAAAACTATCTTCCTTTTTTATATGAGACCATCGAGCAGAGTGATAATTCCTTTCTCGCTACGCTCAAAACAGCGGTCGTCGGCAATGTGATCGATTTGGCCGCAGAGGTGAGCTTTGATCTTCATGATGCGATTATGTCGGTATTTCATACCCCTTTTGCTCATGATGATACCGAAGCATTAAGAGAGGCTCTGCGTAGTGCTAAAAGCGTTCTCTACATCGGAGACAATGCGGGAGAACACCTGTTTGATGCTTTAGCAATTGGGTTCCTCCAAAAACTTTATCCCGACATCGATGTTACCTATATGGTGCGCGGTAATCCGATTATCAACGATGTGACACTCAAAGAAGCTAAAGAAGCGGGGATGGATGAAATCTGTACGCTTGTTAACAGCGGTGTCCCTACCCCTGGATTTGTGTACGAACTCGCATCTTCTGAAGCCCAAAAGCTTTTTGACAGCGCTGATCTGATCATCGCAAAAGGGATGGGGAACTATGAATGCATGACCCCTATCCCCCGCAAAAACATCTGTTTTTTACTCAAAGTAAAATGCTCTGTTGTCGCACATTCACTGGATAGAAACATCGGAGATATCGTTTGCAAATTCGGATAACTTATCCTACATAAATCCGATTTTTCCCCTCTTCTTTGGCTCGGTACAATGCACTGTCTGCACGCCCTACCACATTCTCAATCCGATCTCCTTCACGGCTCTCACTGATCCCGAAGCTGCACGTGAGCGTATGGATATGGGGGAAATTGTATGCATTGACTACCTCTTGAATTTTATATGCCAGATGCTTTATCCCCTCAATATCCGTTTCAGGGCAAATAATCATAAACTCTTCGCCGCCCCATCGTCCTACGATATCAATATCGCGAATATTGTCACGTAAAATACGTGAAAGACGCACCAGTGTTTTGTCTCCGATTAAATGACCGTACGTATCATTTATCCGTTTGAAATTATCCAGATCCAGAATCATAACCGAATAGTTGCGCTGTAAACGCTGATAGAATTGATGACATTCCAACAGTTTGTCATCCAAACGCATCCGATTTGCAAGTTGCGTTAACGGATCTGTCGTTGCCATCTGTAACAATTGTTTATTGTATTTTCCCATCTCAAACTGTCGATAGACAAAGAACGCAATAATAAACAAAGCTCCAAAACTGATGCCGTACACCCAACTGTAATCAACTCTCTCTTGATAGGTAACGGCAATGTATCGGTTAAATATCTTTTGTCGTTCGGCTATTGTAATAGTATCAATCGCTTTATCGATAATCGATTTGAGCTGAGGATAATCATTTCGGATCATCATCCTAACGTCAAAGTTAAACTCGGTTGTCCCTGAAATTTTGAGATCCAAAAAATGATCGGCATTCATCAAATAAGCGACGACCGGTAAAATATCGACCACCGCATCAACTCTGCCGGAGCTCAGAAGCTTCAATCCTTCACGAGTATCTTCCACTTCAACGACAACAATTTTTGGGTATTTCGCCGAGATTCGTTCAATAATACTATACCCTTGCCCTATCGCAACACGTTTCCCCTCCAATGCATCAAGTCCCGGAATAAAGTCGATGGTTTTATCGGTAACTATGACATTTGGAAACGAAGCATACGGCTTTGAAAATAGTGCATACGCCTCTTTATCTTTTGAAATCGAGGTTCCCAATGTTACATCGGCTGTTTTGGTTTTAATCGAATCCAAAATAGCTCCCCATGTAGGAGAGGGGACAAACGCGGTTTCCATTCCGGTTCGTTCCACTATCAATTTCCAAAAATCAGCAGCAATCCCTTGCAGTTCATTTTGCTGTTCTGAAGAATGAAAATTAAACGGCGGCCACGCAAAGGTAGAGGTATAACGAATCGTATTAATGTGCAAAAAAGAGCGTTCATCGACACTCATCGCTACCGATAGATGGGCGACATCATCATAGATAAAACCTTCCAACCGTTTTTCGTTTTGAGGCACACCCATCACCCGATAAATATCCGATATTCGGCGAAATTTTTCAACCGTTATCGCCCCCAGAGGTTGATTGCCGTGATACGAGAGATCTTTGAGTACTTTCCCCTCATAAATCAGACTCTCCAACGATTTGTTTTGAGTGTTATAGCGTTCACGAATAAGCTGTGCCGTTTCAGGGATATGGGCAAAGGCGTATTCCCACCCTTTGAGCGTAGCGTCCACAAAGGCACGGACACGTTTTGGATGGTGACGCACTTCGTCTTCAGAAGTGAAAAGGATATCACTGTAAAAATCAAATCCGTACGCTTCGGGGCTGATGAGATTGGTCTCTATCCCTTTCTCTTTTAAAACATAAGGCTCATTCGAAATATAGCATGCCATTACGTCCGTTTTTCCGTTTGCGATATCGAGGGGGTTAAAGCTGTGTTCTAAAAATTTGAGCTGTCCCATCCGTACATCTTGAGAATTGAGCATTGCCCGCACCGAAATCGTGTCCTGAAAATCCTCCGTCATCATTATCCGCTTACCGATCAAATCACGAGGCGTTTGAATATCCAACGATTTTTTTGACAGGAGAATAAAGGGAGAACTTTGGAAAATAGCCGCAAGCGCAATAACATCTTTTCCTTTCATCCGATCTACCAGAAGGGAAGATCGTCCGATCCCATACGTGCTGCGCCCCGCCATCACCTCATCGACTGCGAGTTTTTTCGGATCAAATTTTTGGAGGGTTACATCTAAACCTGCATCACGGTAAAACCCTTTTTCTTTGGCAACATAATATCCTGCAAACTGAAATTGATCCGCCCATTGGAGTTTTACCGATACTTTTTCAAGTGGCGGCTGAGCATATAATGCAGCAATGCATAAAAATAAGATAATACCATACCGCTTCATATTGCTCCCCCTTTATCAATTCCATTTATAATAGAGTTTATCGCTTTAAAAAATCCTTTGGAACACGGTTTTTGGTATAATGGCGCAATTTCTTTAATGGGACGACTATGATTACGTTCGGCGATATGCTTTTAAAACTTCAACAATTTTGGAATGACCAAGGGTGCGCAATTGTCCAGCCTTATGATGTTGCAGCGGGTGCTGGAACGTTTCATCCGGCCACATTTTTACGTTCACTCGATTCAAAACCGTGGTCAGTCGCCTATGTCGCCCCTAGCCGCCGCCCGACGGATGGTCGCTATGGTGAAAATCCAAACCGCTTAGGCAGCTACTACCAATTTCAAGTTCTTATCAAACCAAGCCCTGAAAACATCCAAGAACTTTATCTCAAAAGTTTAGAGTATTTGGGACTCAATCTCAAGGATCATGATATCCGTTTCATCGAAGATAACTGGGAATCACCGACGCTCGGAGCATGGGGACTGGGCTGGGAAGTATGGTTAAACGGGATGGAAGTGACCCAGTTCACCTATTTTCAGCAAGTAGGCGGAGTCGCGTGTGATCCGGTTGCTGTCGAGATTACCTACGGAACGGAACGTCTTGCGATGTATCTGCAAGGGGTCGATACGGTGTTTGACATCGTATGGAGCGAAAATAAATTCGGCAAAACCCTCTACCGCGATATCCATAAAGAGGGTGAAATCGAATTTAGTAAATACAACTTCGAAATTGCCGACACGGCCATGTTGTTTCATGATTTTGAATCCAAAGCAGCCGAGTGTAAACGATGCCTCGATGCAGAGCTTCCGTTGCCGGCGTATGATCTGTGCATGATGGCATCGCACACCTTCAATACTCTCGATGCACGCAAAGCGATCTCCGTCACCGAGCGGGCAAACTACATCCTTAAAATCCGTGAACTGGCACGCGGATGTGCCGAGTTATATAAGCTACAAGAGGAAGAACGGAATCTCCGGGTCCGTTCTTAATCACGCCATCGAAGCAAAGCTCCGATAGCTACGTTAACACTTGGTTCTCCTCAGCGGAGTGCTCACGCACGCTTGCGTGCTTTTAGGTACAATCACCCATGCAAACCCTCATCGGTCAAATCGATCGGATTATCTACCAAAATAACGGTTTCTTTATCGCCGCACTCAAAAACGGCGATAAAATCAGTGCCCACTATTATGAAAGTGACGTCGATCACCTCAAAGACGCTGCTATTACCCTCAAAGGGTTATGGGAAGAACATTCTCAATACGGACGAACCTTTAAAGCCCATTCTCTCGTTGTCAATCAAAATGAACTCTTCTTTTTTCTCAATCGTGTTGTCAAAGGTTTTACCAAAAAACTCACCGCAGAGCTGATCGAACGCTACGGGAATGAAGGTTTGATCGATATTCTCGATAATGATATTGATCGGCTTAATGAGATCAAAGGGATGAATGAAAAACGACTTGCCAAACTCTCAAACGGATGGAAGCAGTTTCGCTCTATGCGTCTTTTGGGAGAATTTTTGGCCCCATTCGGTGTTACTCCGGCCTTGCTTCGACTCATTGCCGGAGCTTTGAGGGAGGTGAAAGATCCGATCGAAGCGATTAAAAACAACCCTTACGGCCTGATGCGTATTAGCGGAATCGGATTTAAAAAAGCCGATGAAATTGCCCTGAACATGGGGGTCAAACGTGATGATGACCGCCGAATCGGTGCAGCGATGGAATATACCCTCAGCGAATACTGCGACCAAGAGGGGAACAGCTGTATCGATCGGCACGCTTTGTTTGATCGGCTCAATCTGCTCTTGGCACTCGACGTACAGGATCGATATGACGAAGCGCTTGAAGATCGCCTACGGGAGGGGAGCATTACCCTTCTGCCGAGTCTAAAGCTCTCTCCAACCCGAATTTATGAAGCCGAAACACTCTTGATAGAGCAATTTAAACGCCGAGGCAAAAATACTCGCGAACCTCTCACGGATGATTTGAAAGTATTTTGTGAAACCCATTCACTCACACTCGGAGAACAACAATACAAGGCATTGGAACTCATTAATCGTGGAACGGGACTCATTTTCCTCGTCGGTTACGCAGGTACAGGGAAAAGTACGACTGCCAAAGCGCTCCTCGATCTTCTATCAACACGGCATGAACCGAGTCTGATTATGACCTGCGCACTAAGCGGTATCGCTTCGCAGCGGATACGCGAACGAAGCGGCTATCAAAGTGCCACGATCCAAAGCCTCCTCGTTCGATTTGAAGCACACGACACCATGCCCTATAAAGTGATCCTGATCGATGAAGCCTCGATGATAAACTCGTTCCTTTTTGCCAGATTGATGGCCAAAATTGAACGTGATGCGACCGTTATCATCGTGGGCGATGATGCCCAGCTTCCCCCGATCGGTGCGGGAAGTCCACTCAGTGATGCGATTGCTCTGAATCTTGCCCCGACCGTTATGCTCACCCAAATTTTTCGCCAAAGAGAGGAGCAGGCGATCGCGCTGATTGCCAATGATATTCGCAGAGGAATCATTCCGCAATATCGGGAAAGTTATGAAGATTTCACGTTCTTAAACGTTGATATCCCCAACCGCTATGCCCTCAAAAATTCTCTTAGTGCCCATGAGTTTGATGATGTACTCAAAACACACGCCCATAATATCCTTGCCGCTATCGCCGATGTAACCCTTCAATATCTCCCGCAGTCGCGTGAAAAACTCCAAGCCAAACAAATCCGCGAATATCTCAGCGCCTTTCAGGTGATCTCTCCGATGCGGGGCAATACACTGGGGGTGGATAATCTCAATCTCCTCCTCCAAGAGTATTTCAATCCCAATCCCAAAAAAAAGGTCAAAACCTTTAAAGGGGAATTTCGGCTCATGGACAAAGTGGTCCATACCAAAAATGAAAACCTCCCATCAACCACCCCTGAAGAGTTCAAAGAGGGGATAGAGGCGACCGAACGCCGTATCTTTAATGGCATGTGCGGACTCATCTTTCGACTCGATGATGAGGATGAGATTGCGTATGTCTATTATCCCAATGAAGAGGTGATCGTACAATACAAATATGAGCAGATAAGCGATTACCTGAGTCTATCCTATGCCCTGAGTGTCCATAAGGTACAAGGGATGGAATACAATACCGTCGTAATGGTTATGAGTTTTTCACACCATATCATGCTTAATACCAAACTTCTCTACACTGCGCTCACACGGGCAAAAGAACAATGTATCGTGATTGGAGAATCGGGAGCCTTTGAATCGGCATGCCGACGGCTGGAACACACCAAACGCTCTACTGTCATGCAAGAGTTGGAATTAGCCAGAGGATAAAAATTTTCCTTTAGCTAATCTGTGCTAGAATTTTCATTCTAATCCATAAAAGACAAGGATTCACTATGAAATCATTACTAATCTCTGCCCTTCTCGCTTCGAGCATAATGGGTGCTTCACTGACTGATGAGGCTAAAAATGCAGGTTTAAAACCGATCCCCGCAAACCAAAAAGCGATTGAAAAGCTCACTTCGAACTCTAAAAATCCTACAACCGCCGCAAAAGTTGAACTTGGGAAAATGCTCTATTTTGAACCGCGCCTCTCCAAAAGCGGTTTAATCAGCTGTAACACCTGTCACAACCTTGCAACCGGCGGAAGTGACGGAATGGCTTCAGCGATCGGGCATAAATGGACTTCCAATCCCCATCATTTAAGCTCACCAACCGTTTATAACGCCGTATTTTATAGCCAACAGTTCTGGGATGGACGGTCCCCTCACCTCGAAGACCAGGCTCAAGGACCAATCCAAGCAGGACCGGAGATGGCAGCGCCGAAAGAGTTCGTAGAGGGTGTCGTCAACTCTATTCCGGCGTATGTCACTGCATTCAAAAAAGCGTACGGTAAAGAGGTCAAAATTGATTTTGCCAAAGTAGCGGACACGATTGCGGTATTCGAGCGTACTCTTGTTACCCCTTCTCGTTACGATGATTTCCTAAACGGTAAGAAAAATGCGTTGAGCAAAGCGGAGCAAAAAGGGCTGAAAACCTTTATCGACAAAGGGTGTGCAACGTGTCACAACGATATCGCTTTGGGTGGAACAATGCAGGCATTCGGTGCTGTGGCTCCGTATAAACACATGAACGTCGGAGATTTCAAAGGGGACAAAAATGGAATGGTACGTGTACCGACACTCCGTAACGTTACCGAAACTGCTCCCTATTTTCACAACGGTCAAATCGCAACTCTCCCTGAGGCGATCAAAGAGATGGGTCGTATCCAACTCGGTGTTGATTTAAGCGATAAAGAGACGGAAGAGATCGAAACCTTCTTAAAAGCGCTAGAGGGTAAAAAACCGACCGTTGTTTATCCGATGTTGCCGGCTTCTACCACTAAAACACCTAAAGTAGATGTCGTTAATAACTAACACTGTCAAATAGTGAATAGATCCCGTGTCGTAGCACGGAATGACCGCTTTGTCATCCTGAACTAGATTCAGGATCTGAGATTGCGGATTAAGCCTGCAATGACTTTCACCTACACTCTATACCTGCAAACTCTTCTCTGTATTTGTCGCACTCACTTTTCACTATTTGTAAAATATGCGGTTTTTTAGCTCCATCCAACCACTCTAATACTGTTCTCAGAGGAACCTCATCCATTGCCGTACATCCCGATGTAGGAGCTTTATTACTTTTGTTAAGATGGATAAAGATACACGAACCCCGGCCGCGCTGAGCCGATGCGTTATACCCGATGACTGCACCGTAGCGATAAACACCATCATTCCGGCGCATCACTTCATAACTGGAGGGGAGAGCACTTTTGTCATAAATACGGAGGATTTTGTTATAGCGCGAATCATTGACATCATCCACACAGTAGAGATTTTCATCCGCATGCCAATAAGGAAGTTTAAACGTCGTATTGTGGTCATACCCGAAAGTCGATGTTATGGGAAATAAACCGGCAGGTGATCTGCCGTCTCCCTCATTCTTGAGCGGTTCTTTGAATGCAACGTATCCTAAACCGCTTCGACCTAAAGTAACGGGAATTTTATCTCCGATTTTAACCCACATATTTTGCTTTTCATACCTCTGCAAGGAAGCGCTGGTCGCGTTTAGCTCCGGTGCAAGAACAACTATAAGTTGCTGCGATGCAAAGAGCGCAGAGAGCGCACAGGAAAGGAAGAGGGTAAAAATTATTTTCAACATATCATCGTTCTTAGTTTATTTTAAAGTTAGGTAGTATAGCATATAGAAAATTTGGCAGAGTGAGGCACTTGATGAGTATTACGGTTCGTAAAGCATCCGAGGCGGATATTGACATCATTGCTCAAGCATTACTGGAGAGTTCACGGGGAGGGAAGAGAATCGGGTTATTTGATCTGGTGTTCAATACCTCAGACAATGATCTCCTCCTCAAACATCTGAAAAATCTATCCCTGACTACGACCAAAAGCTATTGCCATTTTTCGAATTTTTTTATCGCTGCTGTCGGAGGGACAACCGTTGGAACAATTTGCGGATATGAACCCCGTATTGCAACCCATGAAATCTTTTCCAAAGCACTCGAAGAGATCGGGTTTGATGAAACCTATCACGAACGGATCGCTGCCTATTTGCTGTGTGAGGGTGAAGTGGACAATAAAACCTTTGTATTGGATTTTATGCTGATTAAACCCGAATATAAAAGTTTTGACGCTTTTAAAGAACTCATCGGAAAAAGTATGCTCACTGCACGTCTCAAAGGGTACCGAAAAGTTCAAACCTCCGTCGAGATCGGTTCCGTTGAAACCGAGATGATTTATAAAAAACTCGGGTTTACTGTGATCGATGAAAAACGGAGTGAATACTACAAAGAGCAATTCGACCGTGCCGGTATTATGCGGCTTCAAATGATATTGTAACCGCTAATAGTCTTGGGCATACCGCCGATAGAGTAGCCGTCGGGATGTATTCCGATGGCGTTTAAAAGGATTTAAAATAGAATATGGAATTTTAGGGTTACTCCCTCCGCTTATTGCCATCTTCCTTGCTTTTTTTAGCCGTTCTGTATTTATCGCATTGGCTATGGCCGTGATCGTAGGTGAAGTTATTATTGCTGATTTTCACCCTCTCAATGCTGTTTTTCTGACATTAGAGCGTTTTGGTGCCCTGCTCAGTGAAGGGTGGGTTCTTAAAACCCTCGCTTTTGCGATCATGGTCGGTTCCGTTATGGCTCTCATCGAGCGTAGCGGCGGAGTCAACGGGCTGGTCCATGAACTGAGTGTAAAGCGTTCATGGGTCAAAAGCAAACGGGGCGCTCTGATGCCGAGCTTTATTGCCGGTATCGTCGTTTTTATCGAATCTTCTATCACTTCACTTGTCGCCGGAGCCATCGGACGTCCTTTTTGCGACCGCTATGGAATCTCGCGAGCTAAACTGGCATTCGTTTGCGACTCTACCTCCGCACCGGTATGTTCACTCATTCCCCTGAACGGATGGGGAGCACTGTTGCTCGGTCTTATCGGGGGGCAAATTACAGCAGGCCTGATCGCGGGTGAAAGCGCTACTTGGCTGGTTCAATCGATCGCTTTTAATTTTTATGCGTTCATGGCACTTATTGTTACGTTTATCGCAATATGGTATGAGATCGATATAGGTCCTATGCGTCATGCCGCTATTATCCCTCCAGAGATCGAATGCGAGGATGCCAAAGGAGACCTCGGCCTCTTTTTATGGCCGATGGTATGGATGATAGGAGGGGTAATCGTTCTCATGCTCATTACCGGAGGGGGAGATATATTTAAAGGCTCAGGCTCTACCTCTATTTTTTATACCCTGCTCATAACCTTAGCTTTGATGTGGGGGTATTATCGATTTAAAAATGCGCTTACTACCACGGAATTTTTCGCTTCTGCCATGGCTGGAGCACGCACCATGACCCCGATCGCCATGATTCTCCTTTTTGCTTTTGCCATCGGAGGAGTCAGCTCCGATATGGAGGTAGGACAATACCTCGCCTCTTTTATCGGTGATTATCTCCCCTCGGCCTATCTAGCCGGAGCAATATTTGTTTTAGCGGCGATTATTGCGTTTGCGACGGGGACGAGCTGGGGAACCTTTAGTATTATGCTCCCGATCGCGGTTCCCTTGGCAGTTGGACTTGATGCACCGGTTGCCCTTGCTATGGGAGCGGTAATATCGGGAGGGGTATTCGGCGATCACTGCTCTCCTATCTCAGATACGACGATCATCTCGGCGATGGCAAGCGGATGCAGTGTTCAGGAACATACCCGCACCCAACTCCCCTATGCGCTTATTGCTGCCGTATTTTCATTGATCTTATTTATCGGTTTCGGGATTTTCCTCTCATGATTAAAGCTTCTCTTCTCCTCCTCGAAGACGATCCGAATCTCTCTGAAGGTGTCAGCGAATACCTCGAAGAGCAAGGGTTCAGTGTCAAATGTGCTTATGATGCCTCTTCCGCCGAAGATCTCCTTTATGAGCAGAAATTTGATCTATTACTCCTCGATGTCAATGTCCCCGGAGGGGATGGGTTCTCTCTCCTTAAAGCAAGTCGTAAAGAGGGGAACTCCACTCCCGCTATTTTTATCACCTCTCGCAATGCGATGAGTGACGTCGAAGAGGGGTTCGAGAGCGGCGGGGATGATTATATCCGTAAACCTTTCGCCCTCAAAGAGCTGCTGCTGCGGATTCAAACGATCTTAAAGCGCAATTTCTACCATAATCCTACCGATGCCCTCTCATTATCGGATGGTATTACCTACGACATCGACAACCAACTATTGAGCATCAACGGAGAAATTCAAAATCTCCATCTCAAAGAACACAAACTGCTCAAACTCTTTATTCAGCACCGCAACGAGCTTCTCACCCATGAAATGATCATGGAACATCTGTGGGATTATGATGAGACTCCGAGTGACGGAAGCCTCCGTACCTACATCAAGACGCTGCGTAAACTTCTCGGAAAGGATTCCATTGTCAGCCACAAGCGCCTCGGGTATCAATTTCGCTAAATACCGTACCCTTAGGAGTTTTTTAGCCCTCTATGGAGTAATGAGTACCCTTATCTTGGCATTGATGGCAATACTGCATTATGAATCGATGAAAGCTCAGATGCTCTCGTCCCACCGTCTTGCGATGCAATTGGAGAGTGAGGGGTACGTTCCACGATTAAAAACATGGCTTGAAAGCGGCCATGATCTCAAAACGTTTCCGACCGACCTCGCCTATAAAACCGCCCTCTACGGATATGACAAAGACCTTCTTGTCGGAAATTTGCACCAAAAACATTATGATTTCAGTGAAAATATCGCCCTTCACAAAGGGTATATTCATCTCATCATCGCCCTATCCCCTTACGGTTTAGGAGAATACTATCTGGTGTTTGAAACCCGTGATGATGAACTGTGGCGACATCAGGCCCTCGTTAATTCACTGCTCTTCGGCTCGATCTTATTTTTGATCCTCGGAGTTATCGGGTTTAGTCTCTCACGGATGTTTTTACGCCCCATGAATGAAGCGATTGCTCTGCTCGATGATTTTATCAAAGACACCACCCATGAGCTCAATACCCCCGTCAGTGCAATCCTTACGAATATCGAAGCGCTTCAAGATTCCGAACTACCGCCATCGGCGGCAAAAAAGCTGAAACGGATTGAAATCGCCTCCCGAACGATCTCAACGTTGTATGATGATCTCACCTACCTCATCCTCAACCACGATTTGGCCGTTGAGAATACGGCACTCGATCTTTCTCACCTCTTGCATGAACGAATCGAATATTTCCGTCATCGAATCGAACAAAAAAAGATTGCCCTCACCCTCCGAATCGATCCATCAATCACCCTTTTCATCGATACCACCAAAGCAACCCGCCTCATCGATAATCTCCTCTCCAATGCGATCAAATACAACAAAATGGAGGGACATATCGCCATTCATCTCATGCACGGCAGCTTGTGCATCGAAGATAACGGAATCGGAATCCCCTCAGAGATGATCAATCGTGTATTTGAACGCTATACACGGGCGGATAAAAGTGTCGGAGGATTTGGAATCGGGCTGAATATCGTGGCGATGATCGCGAATGAGTATAATTTGAACATTGCGATTGAATCGGAAGAGAAAATAGGGACGAAGATTTGCGTCGAATGGAAAGATAACCATTGATGATCATGATAAATTTTATTAAAAAATTGGTATTTTCAGTATTGGTATTCACCGCTATCGTCCCTACCCTCAAAGCTGCGGATTGGATGCTTACATACGGTATACATGATTTTATCGTCACTCAACAAAACTCCCATAGTTTTGGTGTCGATATGGGTATAGGTATCGCCGGCGAAGCCATAAGCGAGTCAGGAGTTCTCCTAAAGGGTGATTTTACTGTTTTCTTTGTGCATGATAGAGACAAAATAGATCCCGATTATGAACCTATTTGGTACAAAACGAATATTCAAATCAAAAGGGAGCTTTATCCGCTAACCACCAACATCGGGACAGACTGGCTGATCAGCTTTGATGGAAAATTAAATACACTCAGCGGCGTTGAAAAACAGTCCAAACTCTTTGCCGGTATTGGAACAGACTACACCACATCTGCCATGATGTTTGAGCTAAAAATCTTAGCGGGGTATTACTTTTTAGAAATTGATGACGATGTGCCTAGCGTATTCGGTTATGATCCAGATGATTTTCAGCATGAAACAGCTGCCTACACGTTTATAGCGGATAGCGAAGTCAAACTAAATAGAAAAATGAAGGCTTATACTCGAATCCAACAATGGAGAGATACGAATCAATGGCTCGAAAATCAGTATGAGCTGATTTTGAGCTATGATTCAGCCCAATGGCTTAAAGGGAGCGGGCTCAATATAAGCGCCGAACATACCCGTTACAATCTCAATCCCTATCAAAAAGTGGGTTTCCCCCCTATTCTACCGTGGAATAAAGATACCCTCGTCCGTGTGTATATAACGGTTCCGTTGAGATAGCTGTCTCTTATTTCAACCCTGCGACATAATCAGCAAGCGCTTTCATATCACCATCGCTCAACGTTGCGGTTTGCCCTTTCATCAACGCGCCCATACCTTTGGTATTGCGGGTTCCGGCTTTGTAC
>Ga0156081_1117_pt2 | contig 17281 bp, 19 predicted proteins | sample RifCSPlowO2_02_FD_107734 | JGI IMG/M metagenome (GOLD analysis project Ga0156081, IMG submission 107734) | Sulfuricurvum sp. RIFCSPLOWO2_02_FULL_43_45
TTCGACGATCGCAAGGGCTGCCGCTTCATCATTTCGGCTAAAATCGGTATCTTCGATACGAAGTAAAAACTTTCCGCCGTTACGTCGTGCCCAAAGGTAACTAAGAAGGGCGGTACGCAATCCGCCGATGTGTAAATATCCCGTCGGGCTTGGGGCAAATCTGGTTACTACCATGTTCAAAATCCTTTTTGGATGCAATTGCGCAATTTTAGTTAAGGCTATGTTAAAAGCGGGTAAAATAGGAAACTTTTGCATAGGAGCATCAATGCGTTCGATTACCCTTTCTGCGTTACTCGCCACTTTTTTATGGAGCGCCCCTATCGGCGGTGTGGCAGTATTGGTCAAAAATACCCCTATCACCCTTTTTGAAATACAGCAGGAGATGAAACAAAGTGGCACAAACGCTACACAAAGTGCCGACAACTTGATTCGCAAAAAGCTTGAACAACTCGAAGCCGGAGAGAAAAAAATCACCGTTTCCACAACCGAAATCAACGAAGAGTTAACCCGTATGGCAGCCCAAAACAACCTCTCTATGGAGCAGTTTTTAAATGCAATGCAGAGTGTACGCGGGCTCAGCGAAAAAGATCTTAAGGCCAAAGTCGAAGAGAGTATCAAAGGACAAAAGCTCTATAGCGCTATTGCATTTTCTAAAATGGGCCAACCAACGGCCGAGGAAGAAGCAGAATATTATCAACTCCATCTCGATGAGTTTTCACGTCCTGAGAGTTTTGAGGTAACCGCCTATCTTTCTGCTTCCCAAGAAGCATTAGCAGCAAAAATTGCCGATCCGATGCGTCATGTTGAAGCCATTCAAACCAAAGATGAGTCTATCCCTTTTGGAAAAATCAATCCTCAGTTGGCTCAACTCCTGAACAAAACACCCAATGGCAGCTTCAGCCCTATCATCCCTAATGGGCAGAATAGCTTTATGAGCTTTTACATGCGCGATAAACTGAACGTTATTACCGAAAATCTCGAATCGGTGCGCCCTCAAATTTCAAATGCAATTATCGGTGAAAAACGAAATCAGGTTTTGAATGACTATTTTACGCGTTTACGTCTAAGTGCAGATATAAAAGTTTTGAGATTACCGGAGTAAATTTTGTCATTCCGTGCTACAACACGGAATCTAAGTTCTTAAGAAAATAGATACCGTATCAAGTACGGTATGACGAGGAGGGGATTACCCCTGATAATTTTCGAGGTATTTGGTATCGAAGTTATTGTTAATAAAATCGGGATTTTTCATCATTTTCATGTGAAAAGGGATCGTTGTTCTAATCCCTGTAATCGTAAACTCACTCAATGCGCGATGCATTCGTGCAATCGCTTCATCACGATCTTTTCCGTATACGATCAGCTTCCCAATCATAGAGTCATACGTCGAAGGGACGATATACCCTGCATGCGCATGCGTATCAATACGGATGTTACGTCCGCCCGGAGCAATCCATTGGGTAATTTTCCCCGGACTTGGTAAAAATTTGATCGGGTCTTCTGCCGTAATACGACATTCGATCGAGTGACCGCTGAGAACAACACTCTCTTGTGCTGGTAATGCTTCACCCTCAGCTACACGGATCATCATCTCGATCAAATCCAAACCGCTTACCATCTCGGAGACACAGTGTTCTACCTGAAGACGGGTATTCATCTCCATAAAATAGAACTTTTTATCGGCATCAAGAAGATATTCGAATGTCCCTGCACCTTCGTATTTAATATACTTGGTGGCACGAACCGCTGAAGCGTGCAATTCAGCACGGATTTCAGGGGTCAGGGCTACTGCCGGAGACTCTTCGATCAACTTTTGGTGACGACGCTGCATTGAACAGTCACGCTCACCGATATGCAATACATTTCCATGGCTGTCGGCAATCACTTGTACTTCGATATGGCGAGGATTTTTAATGAATTTCTCCATATAAATCGTTCCGTCACCAAATGCACCGATCGCTTCCGCTTCTGCCGCTAAAAATGCGTTTTCAATATAACTTTCATCTTCGACAACGCGCATCCCGCGTCCGCCGCCGCCGGCTGCCGCTTTGAGGATAACCGGATAACCGACTTCTTTGGCGCGAACTTTTGCTTCCGCAATATCTTTGATAGCACCATCAGATCCCGGGACGACCGGAACACCTGCGGCGATCATGACATCTTTGGCTTTGGATTTATCCGACATCATCACCATAACTTCAGGAGTCGGTCCGATAAATTTAATCCCGTGATGGGTACAGATCTCAACAAAATGTTGATTTTCACTCAAAAATCCGTAACCCGGAAATACCGCGTCACATCCGCTAATTTCGCACGCGGCAATAATCGCGGGGATATTGAGGTAACTTTGAGAACTTGGAGCCGCACCGATACAAATCGCCGCATCCGCAAGTTTAAGATAGGAAGCCTCTTTATCAGCAGTCGAATAAACTGCAACCGCTTCTTTACCCATCTCTTTGATCGTTCGGATGGCACGCAGAGCGATTTCGCCCCGATTCGCCACTAAAATACGTTTAATTTCTGCCATAATTAGAGTTTCTCAACCGCGAAAAGTGGCATGTCGTATTCAACAGCCTGAGAATCAGAAACAAGAATACTTACAATTTTACAATCAAACTCAGCCTCAAGTTCATTCATGATTTTCATCGCTTCAAGAATACCGATGACTTGACCTTTTTTTACACGGTCGCCCACTTTGACAAAGGGAGCTGAATCAGGAGAAGGAGAGCCATAAAATGTCCCGACCATTGGGGAAACGATCATGTCGCCAGTATGCACAGGAGCTGCTGCTTCAACGGCTACAGGTGCTGCAACTGCAGTCGTAGCAACCGCTATAGGTGCTGCCATTACCGGTGCTGCAACAACACCGATATTTTTTTCAAGTTCAATCGAAAAAGCGTCTTGAGTAATTTTTAATTTTGAAAGAGTACTTGCGTCAAACTCTTGCAAAAGTGCTTTGATTTGTTTCATATCCATCGGAAAATGCTCCTAAAAGTAGGGTAATAGATGTGTTATACTACCACAAATAAAATTAACAACGGATATGAAGATGGGTCTCAAAAGCGACGGATGGATTCGAGAAAAGGCATTAAATGAGGGGATGATCTCCCCATTTTGCGAAGATCAAGTGGGTGTAGGAGTCGTCAGTTACGGCCTTAGTTCGTACGGTTACGATATCCGAGTGACGAATGAATTTAAGATTTTTACCAATCTTAATTCTACGGTTGTTGACCCAAAACATTTCGACGATATGAATGTTGTTGATTTCACGGGTGACGTCTGTATTGTCCCGCCAAACTCCTTTGCATTGGCTCGCACGGTAGAATATTTTAAAATTCCTCGTGACGTTTTAGCCATCTGTTTGGGCAAATCGACCTATGCACGCTGCGGCATTATCGTAAATGTCACCCCTTTTGAACCGGAATTCGAAGGACATATCACCATTGAAATCTCGAATACTACCCCTCTTCCGGCTAAAATCTATGCCAATGAGGGGATTGCACAAGTGCTCTTTTTACAAGGAGATGAGATGTGCGAAACCAGCTATAAAGATAAAAGCGGTAAATACCAAGGTCAAGAGGGGATCACCCTTCCACGGATTTTAAATTAAGTAGTGGTACAATTGCGATAAATTTCCACGCAAGGACACTGAATGTTGCACGAATACCGTGATGTAATCACCCACATAAAACAAAATGATGCGGCAAATGCCCACTTTTTGAAAATTTTTGATCGCCATAACGATCTTGATAACCAAATTGCTAAAGCTGAGAGCGGTGAAGTACCGATGAGCGATGTTGAACTTGAAAATCTTAAAAAAGAAAAATTGTTGCTTAAAGACGAAGCGTATGCAATGATTATCGAATACAAAAAAGCCAATAACCTCTAAATTTTGCTCAATCCCCACTCTGGGGATTTTGCTCATCTCTATTTTATTTCTGTTGATTTACTTTTTAGCTTTAAATGGATACGATTTACTTTTTCGTGAACTCACCTAAGAGGTACTTGAATGATATCCACCACTTCGTATGCCGCACTGGCCGAATTTGGCCGTTCTTTGCTCAAGCGTCCGACACTTTCCGAGGGGCTGCCCCTGATCTCGGAGTATGCAAAACAAGTCAGCGGAGCTGAGAGATGCTCTATTTTTATCTATAACCAAAAAATCGAGATGCTCTGGACCACCCTAGCCGATGGGGTTGAAAAGATAATGGTTCACAAAGACGATGGCATTGTAGGAAGTACCCTTAAAGAGGGAAAACCTATTTTGGTGAACAACCCTTATGAGGATGATCGCTTTTTCCATGCTGTCGATAACAAAACCGGATTTGTAACGGAAAATATTGCCTCTATTCCTATTTTTGACTCCAATCGTCATGTTATCGGTGTCTTTCAGCTTCTGAATAAACTCGGTGGCTTTACCCGAGAAGATGCTAAATTTATGATTTTTTTCGCCCACTATATCAGCGGTTATTTAGAGCTTGCAATGCTATTCGATGATGAAGCGACACTACTCAACAAGGGGATAGAATGAGTTTAAAAATCTATGAACGAATCGCCGATTTCGGCAAACGGCTCAGTCATTTGAACCATATTGAAGAGACTTTGCCGTCGATATCCGAAGAAGCAAAAGCCATCGTCAGTGCAGAGCGGTGCTCTATTTTTATCGTGGATCAAAGCGGTGGAATGCTCTGGACAAAACTAAGTGATGGAATCGGCCGGATTGCGATCGGTATCGATTCGGGAATCGTCGGGGACACCGTTCATAAAAAAACAGCGCAACTCGTCAATAATCCGTATGAAGACAGCCGTTTTTTAGCCAAAATCGATGAAAAAAGCGGTTTCGTGACCCGAAATATCCTCGCTGTTCCCATCTTTAACTCGCGTCAAGAGGTAATCGGTGTCATTCAACTCCTCAATAAATACCACGGTGATTTTACTGAAAATGATGAAGGGATTATGAGTTTCTTTGCCAACTATATCAGCGGAACATTGGAATTGGCACTACTCATGGAGAAAAAATAAACTCTTAGTAAAGGTTCGCCCTGAGCCGGTCGAAGGGTGAATATAATTTAATATTTTTTATTTCAAATTGCCATATTTTTTATCTTCTTCATCGGGTAATGTACAATCGCACAATAGTATCCTGCACGATGATGAGGATTTGCCGTGAATGAAATTTCTATCATAGACGAACACAACATCCAAAACAAAATCTACACTCTTCGCGGATTACAAGTGATGTTGGACAGAGATTTGGCGGAGTTGTATGGGGTGGAGACAAAAGTTTTTAATCAAGCCATCAAACGCAATAGTGAGCGATTCCCTTCTGATTTTATGTTTCAACTGACGAAAGATGAGTTGGAGAATTGGAGGTCACAATTTGTGACTTCCAATAAAGAGAAAATGGGACTTAGAAGAGCACCCTATGCCTTTACAGAACAAGGCGTTTCGATGATCAGTGCTATTTTAAAGAGTCCGACGGCAGTGGACATGAGTGTAAAAATCATACGAACCTTTGTTACCATGCGCAAATTTATTTCCCATAATGGGGTGCTGTTTCAAAAAATCGATACGATTGAGCAAAAGCTTTTAAAGCATGATGCAAAATTCAATCAACTTTTTAGTGCAATCGAATCCAAAGATCTACGGCCTGATTATGGAATATTTTATGAAGATCAGATTTTCGATGCTTATGTGTTTGTTAGTGATCTGATCAAAAGTGCCAAAAGATCCATTGTCCTCATCGATAATTATGTGGATGAGAGTGTGTTGGTTCTGTTAACCAAAAGAGCCGATGGTTGCAAAGCGACCATTTACACGAAAATGATTACTTCACAACTCTCACTTGATCTCAAAAAACACAATGCCCAATATCCACCCATACAGATCAAAGAGTTTTCCGCATCACATGATCGTTTTGTGATCCTCGATGACGAGGAGATATATCATATCGGTGCAAGTCTCAAAGATTTGGGTAAAAAGTGGTTTGCATTTTCGAAGTTTGAAAAAGGCTCCATTGAAATGTTGGGAAAATTACAATAACTCCCTCTTAATCCAATGACTGAGGACATAGAGTCCCCATACGTGTTGTTTAAATTTTCCTCGACGGGCCAAATCCAGATATTCTTCAATCACTTCGGGATAAAATAATCCCGTTTTATCATTCACTTCCCGTATCAATTCCAAACGTCCCGAGGCAATCAACCACTCCATATACGGGTTGGCAAACCCTTTTTTACGACGATTAATGATCTCATCACTCAGATAATTTCGAGCAACCTGCTTTAGCAATGTTTTGGTTTGCCCATTTCCGATACGTAATGCAGGATCAATACTTAAAACGGTTTCCGCCAAAGTATGATCCAAAAACGGGGTTCGCGCTTCAATCGTATGTGCCATCGAAACCCGATCAAGCTTAGTGAGAAAGTGTTCACCCACAAAGAGTTTCAGATCGATCATGCTGTACCACATACTCGGATCATTGTGTCCGCTTTGTTCAAATATTTCACGATACTCTTGCAAAAATCGGAGTGATTCATTATCCCGAACATTACGACGTAACAATTTGTTTTGCTGTAAATCGGTAAATTTTTCTCCCGAAGTTCTAAAAAGCAATGACTCATCAAAAACCCGTTTGTACCATTCCCACTCACGGTTCATCGAAAAATGGCTGTGAAAATATTTTTTGAGCCAGTTTTTATGGTGCAAAGAAGCCGCTTTTTCGATATCGAAATATTCAAAATATTGCCGATATCCTAAAAAAAGTTCATCTGAGCCTTCGCCGCTTAAGACGACTTTATACCCTTGCGAGCCGATTTTTTTCATCAACAAGCTGAGCGGCAATGCGGCAGGATCATTGAGCGGTTCATCCATGTGAATCAATAGTTCGTCCAGATGCTCGTGAAAATCATTCTGTGAAATAATGACTTCCGTATGCTCAAGCCCAAGATATTCCGCTGTAATAGCAGCGTTTACCCGCTCATCATACGCACCGTATTCATCGTATCCGAGGGTAAAGACGGGGAGTTTTTTACCATGACGTGCCGCAATCGCACAAATCATAGCACTGTCTAATCCACCTGAAAGCAATGCCGCAACGGGTACATTCGTATCAAGCCTTGCACCGACAGAACGGTACAGTTCTTCTTCAATACGTTCTAATGCTTCATTCCTATCGCTTATCATCGGAAATGACCTCTCCAACACATTGTAATAACGATGCTTTGTCACCTTATTGTGTTCATAGCAGAGCCACTCTCCACTCTCTAATTTTTCTATACCCTGATAAAATGTATGCGGCGGTGTCGGAGCTAAAAAAGAGAGATACGAATGGAGCGCTTCATCGTTCATTCGAACCGAGGATAAAAAAGGTTTAATCGCTTTTATCTCCGAAGCAAACACCAATGTGTCCACGTTTTGATGATAGAACAAGGGCTTCTTTCCGAATCGATCACGGACGAGATAAAGCTTATCCCCATCGATCAAAGCGAATGCAAACATCCCCTCCAGATGATTTACGCATGCAATCCCCCATCGTTCATACGCGGCTAAAATCACTTCAGTATCGCTGTCCGTCTCCCAATGTGTAAGATGCAGTGTTTCCCGAAGTGCCGTATGATTATAGATTTCACCGTTAAAACTGATGAGGACTCGACCTCTGCACATCGGTTGATGAGACCGTGTATGCGCATCGGTAATCGAAAGACGCTGGTGCGACAGAAAGTATCCCTCCCCTTCCACAATGCCGCAATGATCCCGTCCGCGATGCGCTAATCTCTTTAAGGCTTCACGTGCTTTGGAAGGAGAGTAGTCACCGATAATTCCAAATACTCCGCACACGTGAAACCTTTTTTTTCACAATTATACGCTATCATAACCCAACCATAAGTACGCGTGAGTGAGCAAAATTGATGATACCTCTTTCTATATCTCAAAAACAAGTAGTTATGAACTTTTTTGAAGATGATATTAAACTCGTAAAAAAATATTTTAATGCTATTGGTTTTGATTTTGACGAAGATTTTCGATTCGATGTTTTTAAAGAGTTCATCTACTCCGCCGCCGGAATGTTTAAAGATATCGACACCACCATCTACAATCAAGAACTTATCAGTAAATTTAACACCATCCGCTACCTGAGCGAACGCTACAACGATTTTGAGCAACGAACCAACATTGCCCAGCGTGTCTATACAAAAAACTTTTTACTCGCACAAGAGGGGTATGTTGAGCAAAAGCATCAATTTGAACTCCTCAAAGCGGAACTTCAAATGCTCATTACTAAAGAACAAGGGCTAAGCGCTAAACGTGAAGTGATGGAACTACAATTCAAACAAGATGTCGATTCCATCGCCAATAAAGATGAGTATGAAAATGAGCTCAAAAAAGTACGCCGAGACCAAGTTGATACTATCCATATTATCGGAAGCCATCGGCATGAGCTCGAAGAGATACAAGAGAGACTAAAAACATTCGAAGAGGCCCATAAAGAGGAATTCTTACGTTACTTTAACGAGGTCAAAGAAAAACTTACCTATCAATTTAGCGAATCTCTCAACTTCTTCGGATATGAATTCAACCAAGCACTTTTTCTCAATTCCGAACGCTCAACACTGATCCAAAAATTTAAAACTGAAGCCGGAATACAAGGGAGCATAAATTTGTGCAAATACGTCGAATATTACCTGCGCAACGTCGTTCCCGAAGCCCTTTCCGATGCAGGGCATAAAGAACGTCTTTTAAATGCAAAACGATACTGTGACCGTGTGGGGAAAAAATAATCTTTTACAATCTTAAATATTTTAGGAGAGATGAAGTGATGCTTCACTACAATTAAGTTCTTCTAAAAATAAAAGTTGAGAAAAATGATTAACAAAGATGTTCACATATGCATTATTGGTTTAGGCTACGTTGGACTCCCGCTCGCTGCAGCTTTTGCCGAACAATATAATGTTGTCGGATTTGATATCAACAAAAGCCGAATACAAGAGCTCAAAAATGGGTATGACCGGACATTAGAATTGGATGAGGCCCAAATAAAAGCGGTATCATCTCGTTTGCAATATACTAGTGAGATTGCAGATTTACGTTCTTCGAATATCTATATTGTTACCGTTCCAACACCAATAGATCAAAGTAATCGTCCAGATCTAACCCCATTAATCAAATCCTCCCAAACCGTAGGATCTGTCCTTAAAGAAGGGGATATTGTCATTTATGAAAGTACAGTTTACCCGGGTGTAACCGAAGAGGTATGTGTTCCAGAACTTGAAAAAGCTTCAGGAATGCTATTTAATACCGATTTTTTCTGCGGCTATAGTCCCGAGCGGATCAATCCGGGTGACAAAGAGCACACTGTCAAAAAAATCCTCAAAGTCACTTCAGGATCAACGCCTGAAATTGCCCAAAAAGTCGATAATCTCTACAAAAGCATCATTACTGCCGGTACGCATATGGCCAGCAGTATCAAAGTTGCGGAAGCTTCCAAAGTAATTGAAAATACCCAACGGGATGTCAACATTGCCCTCATTAACGAATTGGCTCTCATATTTGACGCAATGGGAATTGATACAAATGAAGTAATCGAGGCGGCAGCAACGAAATGGAACTTTATTAAGCTCAATCCAGGCCTCGTTGGAGGGCACTGTATCGGAGTTGATCCCTATTATCTCACCTTTAAAGCCGAAGAGCTGGGATACAAACCAAATTTAATTTTGGGAGCACGTCAAATCAATAACGGTATGAGCAAATTTATTGCCGAAAAAACCATTAAATGTATGATTGACCACGACAGAAAAGTCAAAAATGCCCGCGTACTAGTTCTGGGAGTGACATTTAAAGAAAACTGCCCGGATATGCGCAATACAAAAGTACTTGATATTATTGATGAATTAAAAGATTTCGGGTGCAAAGTGGATATCTATGATCCATGGGTAGATCCTAGCGAAGAGAAACATCATTACACCATTGAGATCATTCCAAATCCGTTCGAATCCAACATTCAGTATGACGCGATTATCCTTACCGTAGCACACGATCAGTTCAAAATACTCACTGATGCAGATTATCGAAAAATATCTCTCGATGACCCGGTTATTATTGATGTCAAAGGGATCGTTCCTAATCCAACATGGAGATTATAATTAAATGAAGAATTTTGCTCTTATTGGTGCAGCCGGATATATCGCTCCGCGTCATATGAAAGCGATTAAAGAGACAGGAAACACCCTCATTGCGGCATTAGATAAATATGACGGCATCGGGATTATGGACAGCCATTTTCCTCAAGCTCACTTCTTCACTGAATTTGAACGATTTGACCGATTTGTGGACAAATGGCACCGTGAAAACGCAAAACGTATCGAATACATCGCAATCACAACCCCCAATTATCTCCACGATAGCCATATCCGTTTTGCCCTTAAAAGCGGTGCGCATGCGATCTGTGAAAAACCTCTTGTCCTGAATCCCCACAATATTGACCAACTCAAAGTAATCGAAGAAGAGACAGGGAAAAAAGTCTACAATATCCTGCAACTGCGTCTTCACGACTCGATCATCGCTCTAAAAAACAAGATTGCAAAAGAACTTGAGCAAAACCCGAACAAAATTTATGATATCGATCTCACATATCTGACCAGCCGTGGAAAATGGTATTTTGTTAGCTGGAAGGGAGACGAAGCCAAAAGCGGCGGAATTGCCTCCAATATCGGCGTCCATTTCTTCGATATGCTCAGCTGGATTTTCGGCCCTATCGAAGAAAATATTGTCCATCTCAAACAGCCTGATGCCAATGCAGGATTTATGAAACTTAAAAACGCCAATGTCCGATGGTTTTTGAGCGTCAACTACGACTATATTCCTGACGAGGTTAAAGCTTCGGGAAAAACGACGTATCGCAGTATCACTGTGGATGGCGAAGAGTTCGAATTCAGTGAGGGGTTTACCGACTTACATACGACCAGCTATCGCCATATCTTAGAGGGGGGTGGATTTGGGCTCGATGAAGCCCGAAACTCGATCAACATGGTCTCTACTATACGAAAACTCTCCCCATTAGGATTGGTTGGTGAGTACCACCCATTCTGCCGTAAGGTTATCAGCTGATGGCCTCCTTTTTCGCACATGAATCAAGTTATATTGATGAAGGGGTCATTATTGGCGAAAATACAAAAATCTGGCATTTCAGCCATATCCTCTCAGGTAGCGTTATCGGTAAAAACTGTTCGTTCGGCCAAAACTGTGTCGTCGGCCCAAAAGTCAAAATCGGCAACGGCGTCAAAGTGCAAAACAACGTCAGCGTGTATGAAGGGGTGGAGTGCGAAGACGACGTCTTCCTCGGCCCTAGCATGGTATTTACCAATGTCATCAACCCCAGAGCGTTCATCGTCCGTCGCGAAGAATTCAAAAAAACACTTCTTAAAAAAGGTTGCAGCGTCGGTGCAAACGCGACAATCATCTGCGGGATCACGATCGGAGAATACGCCCTCATCGGCAGCGGTGCCGTCATCAACCGCGCTGTCAAACCTTATGCACTGATGGTTGGAGTTCCCGCACGCCAAATCGGATGGGTGAGCCGCGCGGGCAATACCCTCTCCTTCGATGAAAGCAATATTGCAATCGACCCCTACGACAACAGCCGCTATATCCTCGAAAACGACCAATTAAGAGAGCTTCCATGACGATCGATTTCGCCAACCTCCAAAAACACTACCTCCTCTACAAAGAGGAAATTGATACGGCAGTCCACGCCGTCATGGACAAATGCAACTTCATTATGGGCGAAGAGGTCGCCCAGCTCGAAAATGCCCTTGCGGTATACGTCGGCGCCAAACACGCCATCACCTGCTCCAGCGGAACGGACGCGCTGCAGCTCTCACTTATGGCGATCGGTATCGCTCCGGGCGATGAAGTGATTACGACCCCTTTTACGTTTATCGCGACCGCCGAGATGATCGCCCATCTGGGAGCCGTCCCCGTCTTCGTCGATATCGACGAAGCAACCTATAACATCGATCCGGCCAAAATCGAAGCGGCGATAACCAAAAAAACCAAAGCGATCATTCCCGTCAGCCTCTACGGCCAGACCTCCGACATGGAGGTGATCAACGCGATTGCTTCCAAACACGGCCTTATTGTCATCGAAGATGCAGCCCAGAGCTTCGGCGCGACCTATAAAGGCAAAAAATCGTGCGCTCTCAGCGATATCGGCTGCACGAGCTTCTTCCCCGCCAAACCGTTAGGGTGCTTCGGCGACGGCGGAGCGATCTTCACAGACAACGATGCGCTGGCTGAGAAAATGCGTTCCATGCGAGTACACGGGCAGAGCAAACGCTACCATCACCGCTACATCGGTATCGGCGGACGGCTCGACACGATCCAAGCGGCGGTGCTGAACGTCAAACTCCGCCATTACGCCGAGGATTTGACACTCCGGCAGGAAGTTGCCCGTAAATATGACACTGCACTAAGCGGCAAACGCCCTGTTCCAACTATCGCCAACGGACGCACCTCAGCGTATGCGCAGTATTCTATCCGCGTTAAAAACCGCAACGATCTTCAGAACGAACTCAAACAGCACGGCATCCCCACAGCCGTGCACTATCCGATGCCGCTGCACCTGCAGGAGTGTTTCACCTACCTCGGATACGCGAAAGGGGCTTTCCCGATCTGCGAAGCGGTAGCAAATGAAATCATGAGTCTGCCGATGAATCCGTTTTTAAGCGATGATGAAATCACTTACATCTGCGGGAAGCTATAACGATGTTTGCGCTGGCGGTCCGTATCCTTCGGAGACTGAAACTCCTCCCTCGGTCCAAGCCAAAATACACGATCGGAAATGTCAAATACCATAATACCCGGATCGATTCGCTCATCCCCCAATGGGTCGAGATCGGGGATAATTTCATCTCCGCACCGGGATCGGTGATCCTCGCCCACGACGCGAGCCTCCTCTATCATACAGGATGCTATCGGATCGAGAAGACCCTCATCGGCAACAACGTTTTCCTCGGAGCCAATGCCGTCGTCCTTCCCGGTGTCAGGATCGGTGACAATGCAATTATCGGCGCGGGAAGCATCGTGACCAAAAACGTCCCCGAAAACTCCGTCGTGGCCGGAAATCCTGCCAGAGTGCTGTGCAGCGTCGATGAGTATATCGCCAAGTGCCGCAATCGCGGCGTCCTCGTCGAAGCGCCCGCTCCGTTTTTGAAGATTTTTGAGGGGCAATTTTTGGCCCTCGATGATATTGCGGCCTTCCAAGCGGCTACCCCTCCTCCCAAATAATGAGATTTTCCGCCGTGTTCCAAAAACTTTTAGCCCTTTTTACACAGCGCCAGCGCGGATGGATCGTCGCGTCGATTCTCACCGAACGGTTCGGTAATTTTCTCCTCACGACGATCCTCAGCCGGATTCTTACACCCCATGCGTTCGGGGAATTGACCTCAATCCGGACTCTGACCGGAATCGTTCAGCCCCTCGCGGGGGGAGGAGGGCAGTATGCCCTCCTCCATTTCGGCGCGGGAAAAGAGGAAGACAAGCAGCGTGCACTGACGCGCAGTACCCTTGTATTCGCCACTTTTCTTTCGCTATTGCCGATTGTCGCGCTGCTACTTTGGAATAACCTCTTTTCCCATACGTTTTCGCAAGACGCGCAGAAGGCATTTTGGATCGCTCTCGCGGCGATCGCGGCCTACAACCTCTTCGACATTACAAAAAACTATTACCGCATAATCGGCGACAACCGCCGCTTCGCAATTGTTGGAACGGCCTACAGCCTCCTTCTGCTAGGATCGGGAAGCCTGCTCTCATTACTGTACGGTATCGTAGGATTTGTCGTCGCGTTGGCTGTCGTCCCTTTGGCGATCGTCCTCCCCGATATTGTCCGTATCGTCACTTCGAGTATATCGGCACCGCTTCCCGACCGGTCATTCTGGCGTTACGGCCTCTCGGTAGGGAGCGGAGCCCTTATCAACCAGCTTCTCGTCTCGATGGATGTCGTCGTTTTGTTCATGCTCGGAACCGACCCCTCGCTGATCGCAGCCTACAAAATTGCGACCGTAATTCCCTACAGCCTTTTTTTCCTCCCCGGAGCATTTTTGACCGCAGATTTCGTCCATCTCTCCCATCATGCGCAGAATAAGAAAATTCTTATGCGCTATATCCGCTCATATCTTGTCACTTTCGGCGCGATCACCGCCGCGATCGTCACTGCGTTATACCTCTTTGCTAAACCGCTGATCGAATTTTGTTTCGGGACCGGATACCCCGGTGCTCCGGCACTTCAGAATATCCTTCTGGTGGGAGTTGCGGGAACCTTCATGCTCCGGATTCCGTTCGGTAACCTCCTCCATGCCGTCGGCAAAGCCGAATGGAACGTCGTACACGCCCTCACCATCACCCCCTTCGCCGCAGGGACGATGTATTGGGCCGTTAGCCGTTACGGCGCAGAAGGGGCCGCATGGAGCACATCCGGGATGTTTCTCGTCTCCGGTACCATTTGTGCAGCACTGTTCGGGTATTATTTAAAAAATATTCCCGACACCGACGACACAGGAGTAACGTACCAATGATCCGAGTCCTTCTTTCCCGCCTGTATACTTTTTTGCTGCATTGCACGACCCCTCTTCGGGTGGACCGCAAAGCCTTCATCGACTATCGTGTCGAGATCGGTTCCAAACAGAACGTCACGATCGGGGAGAGAAGTATCTTCTACAAGCACATTACCCTCTACAAAAAACCGCAGGGGACGTTTGCGATGGGATGCGGTTCGCACATCGCTCCATACGGATACTTTCTACTCGGAGATCGAAATCTACGGATCGGAGACGACGTTGCGATCGGGCCGTTTTGTTCTTTTTTCTGTACGACCAATACCCCCTCCGCCATACCGGGAATCCTCCATAAAGAGAGCTATCAAACAGGCGATATCGAGATCGGCGACAACGTCTTTATCGGTGCTCATTGCGTTATTCTGCCCGGAACGATGATCGAAAACGACGTCGCCGTTGCGGCCAATTCGACCCTCAAAGGGGTCCTCAAAAGCGGATGGCTCTACGGCGGCAATCCCATCAGAGCGATCAGGGAACTCCATGGCTAACAAACTCCTTGTCATCGGAAGCGCATCGATCCACACCTACAACTTCATCGAGCTGCTACGGGAAGGATTCGATGAAGTCGCGCTCGTCACATCAAGCGAGGGAAAAGAGACCAATTACCCGTCGTTTCGGCTCGATTTTTCATTCGGTTTGGGGCTGCTTCGGACGGTGCTTCAACTCAAAAAAATCGGCAAAACGTTCCGCCCCTCTGTCGTCCACGTCCATCAGTCCAACAACTACGCCCTAGCCGCCGTTCTCGCGTTTCATGCTGCGGGCGTCCCGATTATCCTCACCGCGTGGGGAAGCGACGTGCTGATCAATCCCTATCGCAACCGTTTTTTCGGATGGATGATCCCTTTTATTCTTCGTCGTGTCGATGCCGTGACGGCCGATTCGGACCATGTCCTCTCCGAAGCCACACGACTGGCCGGGAAAAAACTCGAAATGCACAACATCAATTTCGGTATCGACATCGATCCCTGTACCCTCACAAAAGAGCCAATCGTCTATTCCAACCGCCTCCATAAGGAGCTGTACAACATTGACAAAATACTCGTATCGTTTGCCGCTTTTCACCAAAACCGTCCCGAATGGAAACTGATCGTCGCCGGAAGCGGAGGGGAGACGGAAGCGTTGCGAGAACTGGCCCGTAAACTTGGGATCGACCACTGCACCGATTTTATTGGCTTTGTCGATGCCGCGACCAATCGTGAATGCTATTGCCGCTCACGTATCTACGTATCGGTACCTCAAAGCGATTCGATCTCGCTCAGTCTCGTCGAAGCGATTGCGTACGGCTGCATCCCTTTCGTCTCAGACCTGCCGGCCAACCGCGAGCTGATCACCGATGGCGTCAACGGATTTATCGAAAAAGAGCCTGAGCATATCGATTTTACCAAATTTGCTACCATCGATACTGCCTTCTTGACTGAAGAAAGGGAACGTCTTATCCGCAACTTTTCCAAAGACGTCAATCGACAACGCTATCTAGACCTTTACGAACGGTATATCGCACCATGAAAAAAATCGCCCACCTGACCTCTGCCCATCCCCGCTACGACACCCGGATTTTCGTCAAAGAGTGTTCTTCTTTGGCCGAAAAAGAGGGGTACACAGTCCACCTCATCGTTGCAGACGGTAAAGAGGATGAAATTCGTAACAATGTGCATATCCTCGATGTGGGTGCCCCAAAGGGAGGTCGTCTTTCCCGTTTCACGCGCACCGTCCATGCGGTATTCGATAAAGCAAGTGCCATCGATGCTGATCTCTATCATCTCCACGATCCCGAACTAATCCCGATCGGACTCAAACTCAAAAAACGGGGGAAAAAGGTCATCTTCGACGCCCATGAAGACCTTCCAAAACAAATTTTAAGCAAATCCTACCTGAACAAATCGGCCAAAATCGTCCTTTCTAAAGCTTTCGGGATATACGAACGCTACGCATGCCGGCGCTTTGATGCGATCGTCACCGCAACGCCCTATATCCGCGAAAAATTTTTACGGATTAATCCGAAAACCATCGACATCAATAATTTCCCCATTCTCGGAGAGCTTGCCAACGAAACGCCGTGGGATCTGAAAAAAGACGAAATATGCTACATTGGCGGTATCGCCAAAATCCGCGGTATCCTAGAGATCGTCAGGGCGATGAACCTCTCGGAGGGGTTACGGCTGAAATTGGCCGGGTCGTTCGAATCGGATCAGACCCGCACAGAAGTGTTAAACACCCCCGGATGGGTAAAAGTCGACGAACTCGGTTTTCTGGGGCGAGAAGGGATTGCCGACCTTCTGCACCGTTCCAAGGCGGGGTTGGTAACGCTACACCCGACGATCAACTACATGGATGCGCTGCCGGTCAAAATGTTCGAATACATGGCCGCCGGAATTCCCGTCATCGCGTCGGATTTCCCGCTGTGGCGTTCCATCGTTGACTCGGCCGAATGCGGGATACTGGTCGATCCGCTCAATCCGAGCGAGATCGCCGAAGCAATCAATTATGTGATGAAACATCCCAAAGAATCTCAGAAAATGGGGTTGAACGGTAAAAAAGCGGTGCTTAAAACCTACAACTGGGAGCGCGAAAAACAAAAGCTCTCCGCCCTCTATTCACAGCTTTTAGAAGAGGGGAAATAATGTTTCTGGTCCGTCTTTTTTACACGTATGTGCTGCACCGCACCCCTCCCT
>Ga0156081_1013_pt1 | contig 14892 bp, 16 predicted proteins | sample RifCSPlowO2_02_FD_107734 | JGI IMG/M metagenome (GOLD analysis project Ga0156081, IMG submission 107734) | Sulfuricurvum sp. RIFCSPLOWO2_02_FULL_43_45
TAGTAATGAAGAGAGTCGTCAGACTGAGTTAACTGCCCAACTCGATACCCTCAAAAAAGAGACTTCAACCCTTGCAGCAACACTCAAACAAAATAATGCCCGTCTCCATGATGAGCAAAACAAATCCAAATCCCTTCGGCATGAGATAGCTCTCTATCACGGTGCGGAAGATACTGCCGTTTTGATTCATGATATGCATGCCGCGCGTCAGCAGTTTCTCCTCGATACCACCGCCGAACTGGGACGTTATCGCCTCGGAGCGATGTTGATGGAACAAAACGGTTCCAAAGAGATGAATATTCTTGTTGTTTCAGAGTATCGCAAGCGTGATGACATCGCCAAACTAATGAGCGGCTTATACGCTCGCGGATATCAGGATGTTCAAACCCATGAGATCAAACTGGACAATAACAATACGACCTATAACAGTCTCGTAAAGGTAACGCGATGAACGACCTAGACGTACAGCTCGACAACCTCGACGAACAACTGAATGCCTATGAATCCAATCAGCGATGGATGATCTACATTGGAAGTGCTTTGGGTATTTTAGTGATGGGATGGATGTTTTATCTCTCTGATGCACTGGATGAGCTCACGGCTTTGGAAGAGCAAAACAGTGCTCTTGTGACTCAAATTGGTGAAAATTCTCCCGAAGCGTACCGTAGCAAAATAATACAAAGTGCTGAAGCAACCATCAAAGAAGAGGCTAAAAATAGCGCGTTAGAAAATGAGAAACAGGCCCTTTTACTCCAAATGGCAGCCTCTCAAGGGCTTATCTTTGATAACCGTCATTACGCCAAAATGCTTGATCTTTTACTGGAACGTTCAGTACGATTAGGGCTTAAAATCGAGCTTATGGAATCCGTAGACACGGATAAAATTTTCTTCGGCAAAGTGAAACAGTTTAAAAAGCTGACCGTTACCGGAACGGGAAGTTTCCCTGCCATCGCCAATTTTTTAACGTTTGTCGAATCCCAAAATACGCTGGTAGAAGTTCAAAGCGTCCAGGTCCGTACAGATGAGGAGAAACCGCGTTTTGAAGCGGTTATCCTCTATATGGGGATAGCTCTATGAGAAAATTCTCTATCGGAATCACCCTTTGTTTAAGCGTATCATTTCTATTGCATGCGCAGATGTATGATCCGTTCTATAAAACGTCCAAACCAAAATCATCTTCATCCCTCTTGCGCCCCCCTCCGCCTATGATGGCGGCAGTTCCTACCGTTATCCCAACCGTCGTGAGTGCCGTGATGAACAATAAAGCGTTTATCAACGGTGCGTGGTACGCAATCGGCGATAAAGTCGATAACAAAGAAGTCACCTACATTCAAAACAATTTCGTCGGCCTCAAAGAGGGCAATCGTCTCACAATGATCAGTGTCGGTTCAAACCGCCGCGTACTCGGTACAAAGGATGTTCCATGAAAAAAATATTTTTATTGCTCGTATTATTCTTACCATTTCTGCATGCAGAGATGTGTGAAAACAAACGTTTTAGCCTCAGCGCTTACCAAAACCGTGGCGGAGCTCTCACCCTCATGGATTTGGTACGTGATGTCGCCCAAACATGCAACATCAGTGTTATTTTTGAGGATAAACGAGCCAAAGAGCGCCTCTCTCAACCTCTCGATATGGTTAACATCCAAGACTACACTGTCCCCGAGCTTTTTACCTTTATTTTTGACGAACATAACCTTTTTCACACTTATGATCCGCTAAAAGGCGTTGTTCGCGTCTCCTACACCAATACGGTCAATTTCAATGTCGATTATATCAATATGTCTGAATTGACAACGGAATCAACCAAATCGATCACTGTCGGACCAAGCACCAATACAGGAGCCAACAATACCAATACTGGAACAAGCGGCACAACTTCCAGTACTGCTTCTTCAGGAACAGGAAGCAACTCCACTTCCGGTGGTTCAGGAGCGAACAGCGATTATACCAATGTGCGCGCTATTTCGACATTTACTTTTTGGGATCAGCTTCAAAATCATATTCAGCAAATTTTGCAAGTCGATGAAGAGTACAACGAAGCGATCAATAAAACTCTCGTAAATCGTGATGCCGCCGTTGTCACCATCACCGGAACCAAGCGACAAATCGACGGAGTAAAACGCTATCTCAATAAACTTGAATCTCGCATGCATTCGCAAGTGATGCTCGAAGCGCACCTCATCGAACTCACCTACAACGACTACAGCTCTATCGGAGTAAACTGGAGTGAGTTCAGTCTAGCATTAACCGGAAGCTATTCCAATGCCTACACGAATGTTGTCGGTACTGCCAATCCAATTTATAAGTTTGGTATCGATTTCAATCCTGCCGGATTGATTAACTTTCTTAAAACATACGGCGATGTTGAAGTTTTATCCAACCCTAAAATTCTAACCCTGAGCAATCAGCCTGCAGTAATCAACGTCGGGCAACAGCTCAGCTATCTTTATCAAAATGGCTCGATTGCCTCATCTGATACCCAAACTTCCGCTACAACGACCAACACCCTCGGCTCCGTTTTCGTTGGGCTTACACTTAATATTATTCCTGAAGTAACGGAAGATGGCTACATCATTATGCGAATTAACCCTATCACCAGTGAACTCTTAAATGAGTCTGAACTTAATTCTAACACTTCGACCACCGGAACAACGACACAAGCCCAACGAACAATGCCGCCGGATACCCGTGTTAAACAGATGACCTCGATCGTCAAAGTGAAAGACGCCCAAAAAGTACTTATCGGTGGACTCATTGAGAAAAAAATATCTAAAGACAATACGAAAGTTCCAGTGATAGGGGATGTCCCATTATTCGGCCGCTTATTTAATAACGATACCGATACCGTCCGTAAAAGCGAACTCTTTATCCTGATCACCCCAACCTTGATCAAGCAAGATGTTTTTCCATCCATTGATGATGCCATTTTAAAGCGGTTCAACTAAGATGTCAAAATGGCTTGAAGCGGCAGATCAGTTCGAAGAGCGACGCGACAGTCGCGATTATTTTGAGATGCAAAGTGCCCTTGGGGCGATTGAAAAAATCCACACTATTTTAAGCGGAACCTCTCGTCAACTCATTTTTTTGATCGGCGAACCGGGAAGCGGGAAAACCTTTCTTCTCAATTTTTTGTACGAACAGATGGCAGATCAACGCCATGTTATCTTGATCGAGACCCCGTTTATCACCCCTCTTAATCTCCTTTATCAACTGATTCGGCACAAAGGGATAGAACCCTATGGTGAAAATATCGAACAACTCCGCACGCAAGCGATAGAACTTTATGCTTCAAATGATCATGTCATTATGATTGACGAAGCGCAACTCCTAAGTACCGAGATGAGAGAATTTATCCGTATTCTTGCCGATTCGAAAGCATTCTGGTTTATGCTGGCAATGCACAAAACTGAAGGTGAGGCCATTTTGCGTGCTCCCCATTTTAAAAGCCGCCCGCACAAAGTGATCGAACTCATACCGCTCACCCTCGTCGAAGGGAAAAACTATCTTCATCGAGAATTAATGCGCATTGGATTTTCCGAGATTATCGAAGAGATTTCCCCTAAAATGCTCAAACAAGCGCATCAAATCAGCAATGGAAATTTTCGAAATTTTAAAAAACTGTTTTATCACCTGTTTCATCTCCTTCACTACACCAACGTAAACGGTAAAACCAAATACCTTCGCCCCTCAAAATGTACCCTAACCATGGCGGCAATGGATGCGGAGCTTCTTGATGATTAATAATTTTGACAACCTTGTAGAGCGCTGCAGCAAATTACGACGCCGCCGGATGATTCGGCTCTCGATGTTTATTACCGGAGCTATCCTCTTCCTCATTGCAATGGCTGCCCTCTATATCCAATGGACGATGTTGTCACAGCCCGAAACACCGAAAAAATTGCCTCCGATTGTCCCTAAAAGCCAATATATTCCGGCAACACCATCAACACCTGCTGTACAACAGCTTCAGGCACCACTAACAGTTGTATATTCGCTGCCGATGCGAGATACTTCGAAAACACGTGCGTTTATCGTTCAACTTACCTCCAGTAAATCCTTCGCCGATATTAATGCATCGCGTCATAAAATTCCATCCAAATATCTGCCCAGTTTGGCAATTTACGCCATCAACGGATTTTATACTTTACGTTATATTGATATTTATGATCGTGCATCGTTACCGCATGCGATCGAGTATTTTAAATCCTTGGGATTCTCATCACCAACCGCTTATAAATACAATCCTGAACGTATTGCGATTTCAGAGCAAAATATCCCAAAATTAAGTGCAATACCAACTTCAATGGTCCCTATAACCAATGAGATTCCGATACCGGTTGCACCACCCGCTGCCCCCATTGCCGCACCGGCTAAAAATCTCTCCGGCAATCGTTTGTTCAGTGTTCAGACCTCTACCCAAAACACTACGGCCGATTTTATCACCGCATATCGATCCAATCCGAAATACGAAACCGCATTGATCATCGCCCGTGAATTTTACACTCAGGAAAATTTTGTTGATTCCGCCATTTGGGCTAAAAAAGCGAATCAACTCAATCGTGAAGCCGAAGAAGCATGGCTTTTATACGCGAAATCGTACTACGCACAAGGGCGAAAGAGTGAAGCGATCAATATCTTGGAACTCTATCTCAACTACAAAGATTCTAAAACTGCTTCCGAACTGGTTCGGACGTGGAAACTAAACAGCACAAACTAAGGGGAAGAGGATGATCCGACAACAAGTACGATTGGGAGATTTGCTCATTTCCGAGGGGCTTATTAGCGCTGATCAGCTCGAGCATGCCCTCCAACAGCAAAAAGAGTCCGGTTACAGCAAAAAACTGGGGGAAGTTCTCGTTGATGAGGGGATGGTATCGCATAAAGAGATGGCCCTGCTCCTCTCTAAACAACTCAAAATCGATTTTGTCGACCTCTTCGGTGAAAAGATCGATTTCCAATCTCTCGCCAAATTTTCCATCTCTTTGCTCACAGCCGCCAAAGCAATCCCGTTTAAAGAAGATGAGGATTACGTCTATATCGCCACCTCCGATCCGTTAAACTTCGATGCTCTCGAAGCGCTGGAGCGTAATATCGCGACCAAACCAATCAAGGTTTTTTTATCGCTGAGCGAAGACATTGCTCATATTTTTCAACGTCTTGAAATCATCAAAAAAACTCAGAGTATCGCCGCAGAAGTTAAAAAAGAGATTAATAATGAAGGGTCCAAAGGGGTCGATGGTGATGCCAGTGCCGTTATGCAGCTCATCAATCTTATCATTAAAGATGCAGTTTTGCGACGAGCCAGTGACATCCATATCGAACCGGAGCTGCGTTCCATGTCGGTGCGAGCACGTGTCGATGGAATCTTACAAGAGACTTTCGTCTTTGATTTGGATATTTATACGGCGCTTAATTCACGCATTAAACTTTTGGGAAATCTCGACATTTCTGAACGACGGAAAGCCCAAGACGGTCGCTTTAGCCTCGATGTTGCGGGGGGAAAATACGATTTCCGTCTCTCCAGTACCCCAACCTTGTTCGGGGAATCAATCGTTATGAGGATTTTGGATCAACAAAAGATTCTTCTTAAACTTCATGAACTTGGATTTGAAAATAAAAATCTAGAGAAGTTCAATGAAATCATCCACGCACCATTCGGTATTGTCCTCATCACAGGCCCGACCGGAAGCGGTAAAACGACCACCCTTTATGCGGCACTCAATGAAGTAAAAAGTATCGAAAATAAAGTTCTCACAATCGAAGATCCTATCGAGTATCAACTTCCTCTGGTACAACAGGTTCAAGTCAATGAGCGGGTAGGCTTTAGTTTCCTCGAAGCGCTAAAATCCTTTTTACGACAAGACCCTGATATCATCCTCGTAGGGGAGATTCGCGATTTTGAAACCCTCAATTCCGCAGCACAAGCGTCTTTGACGGGTCACCTTGTTTTCTCAACACTTCATACCAACGATGCGCCAAGTGCGATTGGACGAATGGTTCAGATGGGATTACAAAGCTATCTTATTGCCGATTCACTGGTCGGAATCGTTGCACAGCGATTGGTACGTAAAATCTGTAATGAATGTAAAATGGAGATTAAACCGCACAAAAATCTTCTCCGCCGTGTCGAGCGCTGGATTAGCGAAGATGCAAAATTTTATGCCGGAAAAGGGTGTCCGAAATGCAATAATACCGGTTATTCCGGGCGGATTTTGATCTCTGAAATTTTGATGGTCAATGAAACCATTGCCAAAATGGTTGCCGATGAAGCATCCAAATACGAAATTTCCCGTTATGCCCAAGAGAATGAAGGATTTGAACCGATGGTCATTGATGGACTCAGCAAAACACTACGCGGTATCACCACCCTCGAAGAGATTCTCCGTGTCACAAAAGAGCTGTAAATGAAATTTTTTCGGGTGCGATACAAACAAGGGAAACGAAAATTTTCCACAACATTTGAAGCAGCCCATAAAGCTGAAGCACTCAGAAAATTCCGTGATAAATCTCTCGGTGTACCCGTCGAAGTCAAAGAGATATCTGAACCTTTCTCGATGAAATTCGACCGTTTTAAAAAACGTTTTACCAATCCGATCCAAAACCGACGGGTCAAAGATGAAGCCTACATCACCTTTTTGGATCAACTCTCTACAATGCTCGATGCAGGGATGCCGATCAATACCTGTCTGGCGGAAAGTATCAACGATACCCAAGACCCGATGCTCAAAGCTATTTTTACCACCGTACTTCAAGATATCGAAAGCGGACTCAGCCTCAGTAAATCTGTCGTCAATTATCAAAAACAGCTGGGAAGTTTATCATTGTCGATGTTTGAACTCGGAGAGCAAACCGGAACTCTCAGCAATGCCATTACCAAACTCTCCGCCATCTTGCAGCAAATATTCGATAATCGCCAGAAGCTCAAAAAAGCAACAAGGTATCCTCTCTTTATCATTGTAGCGATGAGTATCGCTTTTACCGTAGTGATTACCTTCGTGGTTCCCCAATTTCAATCTTTTTTTGAACAATCGGGGATGGAGCTCCCCTTCCCGACCAAGCTCCTCTTATGGACTGAACACGCAATCACAACTTATGGCCCCTATATCATGGTAGGAGCCATCTCTTTATCCGTATCGTTTAGTATGGCATATGCCAGGAACCCAAAACTCCGCCTTAAAACCGATCAATATTTTCTTCGGATTTACATTGTCGGCAAAGTAACCTATTATGCGATGATCGGACGTTTTATCTATCTGTTCAACGTCCTCACCGATGCGGGAATTCCGATGATCGATGCACTCGAAATTGCTATGGGTGTCGTGGATAACACCTATATCAAACAAGAACTTCGGAAAATCCCTGTTGCCATCGAGGATGGCCGCTCCTTAGCCCAGGGTTTTAATGAAAGCGGACAATTCGAGGGGATGATACTGCAAATGATCAAAGCGGGAGAGAGCAGCGGATCATTGGGAAAAATGCTGGGTAAAGTAAATCGGGTGTATAATAACCGTTATGACTATATTGTCGATAATGTTGCTACTTTAATCGAGCCGATTTTGATTGCCGCAATCGCCGGATTTGTGCTACTATTGGCACTCGGGATCTTTTTACCGATGTGGTCAATGGTCGATATCGCAGGATAAACAATGGAACTTGAAACCGGAACCATCAGCGTCGCTATAATGAGTACGATTATCCTCGCATTCGGGCTATGGATTATTCATAAAATAACCAATATTTAAAGACCTTCTTCAATCTTTTGGATAATATTTTCTGCCCCGTTAGGGTGGATCAATTGACCCAAGGTTTCACTTTTAGAGCGTATGTCAGAGTTAATCGCTGCTTGAAGTTTAAATACCAAACCATCCTGTTGACGCTCACACCACCCTGCATTATGATCAATGATATAACGGGCATTATGGTATTGGTGATCCCCTGCCGCACTCGGATAAGGGATATAAAATGCAGGGACATTCGAAGCACATAACTCCCATAGGGTACTTGCCCCCGACCTGCTTACCGCAAAATCACTCCGCCCGATCAGTTCAACAATTTGGTTGGTAAACCCATACACTTCCGCATTAATCCCCAACGCATGATAGGCGGCTCGGACACGTTCTTCTTCTTTGATTCCGCATTGATGGATAATATGCATAGCACCATGATCCAGCCATGGTGCTATCTCAAGGGCTAAATCATTAATGAACTTCGCTCCCTGAGAGCCTCCGAGGAAAATAACCGTTTTAATGCTGTCACGAATACGCGCATTTTGAAAATAACGTTCATTGACCGGATAATCGCAATGATTTTCACCCTCTTCATACGAGCTGTAAAACCCTTTGGCATACCCTCGGAGCAATCGGTTCAATTTACCGGTAACGGCGTTTTGTTCATGAATATAGAGAGGTGTTTTGGTAAGCAAGGCAGCCAATGCCGCCGGTGCCGCCGAAAAACCGCCGACACTGACGACTGCATCGGCGTTAAAATCGGCTATCACTTCTTTTGACGCTGCCACCGCTTTGAGGATTTTCCACAATGCCCCCAGTTTAGCAAAACCGCGTTTATTGACAACCCCCGTTGTCTCTAAAAAATGGGTTGCTTCAAAAAGGGTACTCTCACCAAACCATTGACGATCCTGACCTGAAGTCGAACCGATAAAGACGACACGATGACCTCTAGCTTTAGCCGCCTCAGCAAGCGATAAAGCAATAACCAAATGTCCGCCTGTCCCCCCGCCCGTAAAGATAATATTCATTTGATTTTCCTAACGACATCGGAATGCATCCCGATGTCTACGCTAACGCTGAGTTCTCTTCGGCAGAGTGCCCACGCACACGTGTGTGCTTTTATCATTTTTTATCACCCGATTTGTATTCTATTTTTTTAGAGAGCATCAGCACCATCCCGATGGCAACCGAAGAAGCCATCATCGCCGATCCCCCGTAACTCAAAAACGGTACCGAAATCCCTTTAATCGGCGTTAATCCACTGATACCGTACGCATTGACCATAAAGGCAAAAGTGATTAACAAGCCGACTCCGAGGCTAAAGAGATAAGCCGTATCGTTATGGGAACGGTTGGCTATTTTAAAAAGGCGGTGTAAAAGTGCAACAAATAAAAAGGTAACAAAAACGACTCCGATAAATCCGAATTCTTCCGCAATCCCCGCGAGGACAAAGTCGGTATGCACCTCACTCAAAAATCCGAGCTTAAACGTACCGCCGCCAAGACCGGTACCGAATATCCCTCCATTATGAATGGCATTGAGAGAATGTCCGATTTGGTACGCTTCTTCCCCGTTTTCAATTCGTAAATGCTGAGCTATCGATTCAGGGAAAATCGCCAAAATCGTATTTTGGGCCGTTGCCCACCATGACAAAATACGATCAATTCGGTGTTGAGACGTAACAATCAAAAAGATAAATGCAATCAATGAACCGACAATCAAGGTCATAAAAAACCGGAAACTGCTCCCGGCAAAAAAGAGCATGACCGCTAGAGTCAATGCCAAAACGACAACCTGCCCCAAGTCATTTTGTAAAATTGCGATTAAAAACATGGCTAAAATAAAAATAGCGGCATACGGAGCTACCCGCTTAAATTCTTCTAAAACCCCCATATTTCCATGATGACCGAGTTTGCGGGAAAAGCTCCATGCCAAAAAGTAGACAAATCCGATTTTAAAAAATTCTACCGGAGCAAGTGAAAACCCAAACAGTTTGATCCACCGCTTTGCTCCTCCCACTTCACTAACCAAAGATGCGGGGAGAAAAGGCATTATGATCATCAAAAGCATCCCCCCGAAAAATAAGGTGAGACCCAAGCGATGGAGCCACACGTCAGGATCGAGCTGCGCCAAAGACCACATAAACAAAATAGAGATAATAGCAACGGCCAATTCACGTAAAACGAAATGAAAATCGTTGTACTCAAATAAAATGACCGTATAAGCTGAAAGGGTATAGGAGCAAATAACCCCTATCGTAATCAATGCAGTCGTTAAAAGAAATAATTTTTTATCAGGCATTTTTGCGCTTATAATGTATAATTTCTAGGATTATATCGTTCTTTAGTCTAGAGTTCGATAAAAGAGTTTGGAATGTTTTTTGCTTTAGTATACAAACATCACAAAGAAAGGGGATCAAATGGGTATCAAAATTTCACGAGCACATGATTTGATGGAAAGTTCGATGAATTATCGCGCTGCACGCCAAGACATGATTGCCGGAAATATTGCCAATGCCGATACCCCTTTTTATCGTCCCAGAGATATCCGATTTGAAGAAGTTTTAGAGCAAAAAAGTGCTTCGCTTTTCGCGGATAAAGGACAAACGTTATCCATGAGTCGTACCGATGGTTCACATCTATCAGGCGCTGACACTGCCTCTTCTTCCAAACCAACCACCTTCTTTCGAGACGGTCATATGGCGAGAAACGATGGAAACAGTGTCGATTTGGATGTCGAAACGACTGAAATGGCAAAAAATTCAACGATGTTCAATGCGCTCACTGCCGCACTCAAAAAAGATTCCGCTATTTTCAGAAGCGTCATTGATGCTAGTGGCAAAACTTCGTAAGGATAAAAAATGGCATTTTTAAATAGTTTTGATATCAGCGGATACGGATTATCGGCTCAACGCGTCCGTGTCAATACCATCAGTTCCAACATTGCCAATGCCCAAACCACCCGTACCGATGAAGGCGGCCCCTACCGTCGTCAAGAAGTTGTCTTTAAAGCCATTGATTTTAACAAAGCCTACAATCAAGCATTAGAGAATGAAACCACAGCACTTGGCTACAGCGACCCGCTCAAAGAGGGGTTATCAGGGCTAAAACCAAACCCAGCCATTATGAGTGTTATCGTGGATAAGATCACCCGTGATGATGCATCACCAAAAATGAAATATGACCCTTCACATCCTGATGCGGATGCAAATGGGTATGTTGCCTATCCCAATATTAATCCTGTCATCGAAATGGCCGATTTAGTCGAAGCAACACGATCATACCAAGCGAACGTAGCCGCGTTTGAAAGCGCAAAAAATATGGCGTCCAGCGCCATCAGTATTTTACAAGCATAAAGAAGGATAGACCTTAATGGCCAATATTCAATCAATCAAATCTCTCTCAACCGCCGACTTACTCGCAAACAAAAGCGGCAATCCAGTCGAGAGCAACAGTACTGATTTCGCACAAGAGCTTAAAAATGCTCTCGGTAACGTCAATCAGATGCAGGTTGACGGAGAGAAAGCCATGAGCGATATCGCAACCGGAAGTGTCAAAGACCTCCATCAAGCGGCAATTGCCATCGATAAAGCTGAAATCAGTATGAAACTGATGCTCGAAGTACGAAATAAAGCTCTAAATGCGTACAAAGAAATTACCCGAACGCAAATGTGATTTAGCCTTAATTCATGCGCCATTCTAATAAATCAAAAAAGATACTTGCCCTTTTCCTCGTTCTGATGCTCGGTTTCATCATCTTTTTAACGGTGATGCTTTATACCGCGCTTCACGATAGGGATATCCCCTCTATTTTTTCCGAAGATACCGCAAAAGCACAACGCGGCTCGATCATCAGTGCAGATGGCTTCAACATTGCTACAACCCAAAAACTCTACAAAGCGGTCGTCAACACCCGTAACATCGATCCCGATAAAGAGGAGCTTTTTATTCAGCTTTTCAGTATCTACAGCGCAATCGAGCCTAATGAAATCCGCCAACGTCTCCATACCCGAAAAGGCTCCGTTACCCTTAGCTACCATATCAGTCCAAAAGAGGCTATGTACCTCAAAACTCTATCGTTCGAGCTGCGCCGTCTCGGGGTTTTCATCGAATACGAAACTCCAAATGGCGACCGTATTTTACAAGGACTTAACATTATCGAGAGCGGTGAAGCACGCAGCTATCCTTACGGCAATCTTCTTACTCCCCTCTTAGGTTACCCGCGTAAGATGGAAGAAGATGGATACACACGAGTATACGGCATCAAAGGGTTAGAAAAATTTTTCGATGAAGAGTTGAACCCTCAACAAAACCGAACCCAAAAAGCCCTGCGTGACGTTAACGGCTATCTGATTTTGAACAAGCAAAGTGATGTCAAACGCCAAATCAACGGCCTCACCGTCAAACTCAATATTCCCATTACCCTCCAAGCGCGAGTCGAAGCAGTTACCGACCGTATCAAAGAGCAGCTCAAAGCCGATGAGATTATCGCAACGGTTATGGATTCAAAAACCGGTAAAATTATTGCTCTGGCAAGCTCAAATCGTTTTGATCCTAGCCATATCCGTACCGCCGATTACCCTTCGTTAAATACCAATGCCATTGAATACAGCTTTGAACCGGGATCGGTTGTAAAACCGATTATCTTTTCTCTCTTGCTTGACCGTGGCCTTATCAACCCGTACGATATGGTTAACGGCCATAACGGACGCTTTACGATGGGACGAAAAACGATTGTGGATGAGCATGCCTTTCATATGATCAGCGCAGAGGATGTCATCGTCCACTCTTCCAATATCGGAATTGCCCAATTGGCGCAAAAACTCAATGGAGAAGAGTTTACAGAAGGGCTCAAACGGTTTGGCTTTACCCATTTTAGCGGCATTGACCTACCGTACGAAAAACGGGGATCTATCCCAAGCTCAGCTCAGCTCAATAATTATCTCTATAAAGCGATTACCTCTTACGGTTATGGAATGCGCTCAAACGCCATGCAAATGATCAAAGCCTATAATGTTTTCAACAATGGGGGGAAACTCATCAATCCTATGGTGGTAGAAGCATTGTATGACGATAATGGCAGAAGCATCCCTATGCAGGTACAAGCACCGATACAGGTTATCTCTGCCGCTACTGCGGAGAGAATGAAACAAATCCTGATTAAAACTGTCAATGAAGGGACTGGAACTGTTGCCAAAACACCGGGGATTGAAGTGGGCGGAAAAACGGGAACAGCCCATATCGCTAAAAATGGTGCCTACGTCAACAGCTATCATACCTCCTTTATCGGGTTTGCGAATGATGCAAAACACAACTACACCATCGGTATCACCGTCATCGAACCGCGTACCGTCTATTTTGCCTCGATTACCGCTGTTCCTGTTTTTAAAGGGATCGTTGATTTGATGATAGAGGAAAAATATCTCACCCCAGATCCCGCAGCAGTTGCGGCTGCCGCGTCGCAAATCGCCCCTATACACCATCCTTAAGAGCTTTTTGAATCAACTTTGTCACCTCTTTTTCGAAGGGGTAATGTCGTTGAATCCCCCACACTTCGATCACCGCTTCACCTTTAATCAAGAGTTTCCGCTTCGACTGAACAATACCTAAAACCCGACTGCTATTTAATCGTTCCGTCTCAATTCGAAATTCCAAAGGGACACTTTTCTGAGTACCTGAAGCTATTACCAGAGGCTTATTACTCTCTTTTTTAGCTTCTCCTTTGGCAATGATCTCTTTGTCATCATTCAGGGTGTAATTGAGGGCGATAACGGTAATATCACTGTGCCATTTATTGAGAACTTTCACATCGGTTCCGATCCGAATCGCTTCATTCTCTACCGGAACCCCCAACAATGCCAAGACTCCCAACATCACTTCGGTACCGGAGTTTTCCAATCGAACATTCCCCTCAGGTTCGATAAAAATATCTTTACCTATTTTCGGAGCACAGCCGCTGAGGAGAAAAAGAAGTGCTGAGAATAAAAAGAGTTTCTTCATTTTACATCCATACGTTATCGATCAGCCGTGTCGTCCCGACCCGTGCCGCGACAAGGATAATCGTATTGCCCAGTATCACTTCGGGAATCACTTCAAACGCTCTGTTCACAATCGCAACATACTCCACTTCAAGCGGTTCCAAAATCGTGAGCATCTCTTGACGTATTGCTTCTGCGTTGAGATTTCCTTGCATCACTTGTTTGGTTCCCCTCTTTAGCGATGTGGAAATTTTAAGTGCTTCTTGCCGTTGTTCGCTATTGAGATAAACATTCCGGCTTGAGAGGGCCAATCCATCGCTCTCTCTAACCGTCTCCATAGGGATAATCTCGATATCCATAAAAAAGTTCTCAACCATCTGAGTGATAAGCGCCAACTGTTGGGCATCTTTTTTCCCGAAATAAGCACGCTTGGGACGGACTTGATTCAACAGTTTCATCACTACCGTCAAAACACCGTCAAAATGGCCGGGACGTGATGCTCCCTCTAAAATATACCCACGCACATCGGGAGCGCATATCCGTACTTCATCCTCTCCGTACATTCCTGCCACATCAGGATAAAAGAGAATATCAACACCGCTAAGGGAGCAGATTTTAAAATCGGCTTCCTCTTTGCGGGGATATTTACTCAAATCTTCTCCCGGCAAAAACTGCGTCGGGTTGACAAAGATCGAAACAACAACCGTTTCATTCTCTTTGCGTGCCGCATCGATAAGAGTTCTATGACCGATATGAAGTGCCCCCATCGTCGGAACGAATCCAATATTTCCCTCTTTAGCATCTAATGCCTTACGAAGTTCCGATACACTGCGAGCGATAATCATGCTTTTAGCCTCTATAGAATATAATCGCAATTATAATATAACCACAGGAATAAATACGTGGATCACTACGAATATACCGAATTACTTAAAACCTTGACCATCAAGATGCAAAATGTCACCGATGTTGTCCGTCCACAGGATATTACAAAGCGTCTCGGCGAGATCGAAGCCCTCGAAAATTCCGATGGATTTTGGAACGATGCGGCCAATGCCGGTGTCGTCCAAAAAGAGAAAACACAGCTCGAACGTCGCCTTGCCAAATATTCCAAAACTTTCAATACTCTCGGTGATGCCGTCGATTTATATGATATGGCAAAAGACGAAGGGGACGAAGAGACAAT
>Ga0156081_1125_pt1 | contig 14838 bp, 13 predicted proteins | sample RifCSPlowO2_02_FD_107734 | JGI IMG/M metagenome (GOLD analysis project Ga0156081, IMG submission 107734) | Sulfuricurvum sp. RIFCSPLOWO2_02_FULL_43_45
CCGCTCTCCAAAAGCTTCGACCCCATAAACGGAGCGTCATTGGAGCCCCGTTTGTTTAGGGGGCGGTCATAATCGCTCAAGGAGGGATCGTTCCGATCCGATTTGGCGTGACGGATGAGGTAGAGTGTTTTCATAGTAATAAGCTCCTATTTAAGAGGGAGTAATGGATTGTTGTTTATAAAGACTAAAAAGATATCCCCAAAATCTCGGACAAAAGAACATCAAGGTCTTGGCGGGATGAACCCGCGAAAGCATTTTGCATAAAGAGATTGAGCCCTTTGTTATCGTGTTTGAGGAGCGGAACAATCTTAATCCCTGTGATCTCCGACATAAAATGCGATTCATCTCCCTCTTCGTAAGCATGCAGGAGAATAGAGCGGGAGAAGTTGTTGAGGATATGGTAGTAGATATGCAAGAACTCCGCTTCAAGTACTTTTAGCCCGTAGAGGTGAGTGACAATACGGGTTTCGTGGCTTACGATAGGGTGGACTTGGGAAGGTTTGATCGTGATGCCGATCTCCTCTTTGATCTCCCGTACAAGAGCTTCCATGAGGGTTTCATTTTCATTCACCGTGCCTCCGGGGAATCCCATCCGTCCATCCCATCGATCGATCATAATCATGGCGGGACATTTTAGGTGCTGCATATTGTCTTTAAAATATTTCCATGGGGAAATAGATTCGACGTAGATAGCTAAAAAAACGGCATTTCTTTTCGGATGATCACTCCATCCAAACGGTACTCTTTGGGTTGTCATGGTTCTCGCATTAATTTATGTATAGAATTTTATCGGTTAAATATCGCAGTCATCTTCATCATTATAATTGTCTCTTTTACGATTGATGAATTTAACAAATAGGTACAAAAGAGCAAGTACACCGAATAAAATATAATAGGAATCCATACTATCCTCTTTGGATTATAGATGGATAAATTATAGCACTCAATTATGAATTTAATGATTTTACAAAGTTGGATTCGAATTTGCATAGACTATACTGTTTTAATAATTTTTACGGAGGATTTTCACATGATGCCGACGCTGACAACCAACCAAAATATCACAATGCCCGCTCTCATCTATGGGACGGCATGGAAAAAAGAGCGTACCGCAGATTTGGTGGAGATGGCGATATTGAGCGGATTTCGAGGGATCGATACGGCGTGTCAGCCCAAACACTATGAAGAGCCGCTGGTCGGTGAAGCATTGGTTCGATTGGCCGCTGGGGGGATAGGGCGTGAAGAACTCTTTCTCCAAACCAAATTTACCCCCCTCTCAGGGCAAGATCCTAAGCAGATACCGTATGATCCGAATGCGGCTTTGGAGGTACAGGTTGAACAGTCATTTAAGACGTCACAGCGAAATTTGAAAACCGACTATGTTGATTCATTGGTGCTTCACTCTCCCCTTTTCCCGTACGCGAATCTCTCGACAGTATGGTCAGCGATGGAAAAAATCTATCTCAGCGGCGGTACGCGACAACTGGGAATTAGCAATTGCTATGATGTGGAACTTCTGAAGCGTTTGTACCGTGATGCCGAAGTGAAACCCTCCGTGGTGCAAAACCGGTTTTACGATCAGAGCGGATACGACATAGAACTTCGGGCATGGTGTGATGAGGTCGGAATCCTCTATCAGAGTTTTTGGAGCCTCACGGCCAATCCCCATATTTTAGCGAGTCGAGAGTTTTTTGCCCTGACCCAAGAGTACAATAAAACCGAAGCTCAGATACTTTATCGTTATTTGAATCATATCGGTATCGTGCCGTTGATCGGCTCTACTTCGCAGAAGCACATTACGGAAGATTTGGATATTTTCAGCTTTGAATTAAAAGCAGACGAAATCACAGCTATTAGTTCGCTTTTATTTGATCCGCAAATCCTTCACGATTCGGATGTACGCTAACACAAAAGGATTTAGTCATGAAAACAATTATCTTTGTGTTAGCCCTGTTGTCTCAGATTGCAAGTGCAAAAGTGATCAGTGCTACGTATGCAGTATCGTATGGGATTTTTCAAACTATGGGGATTGCCGATGCGCGGTTCGAGACCCGTGATGATGATACGTATAGTATTCGAATCGAAGCAAGAACAACCGGAATTGCCCAAGTACTCAGCAACAACCGTGTTGAAATCTATGAAAGCCACGGATCGATTATCAATGGAGAATTGGTTCCCAAAAAATACATCAAAATCCGACGAACCGATTCGAAAAAAACGACGAAAATCTACACCTTCGATCACGCTAATAAAGTCGTTTGGCGAGAGAATGTTGATGGCTATGAATGGGAAAAAGTCACACATGATTATTATGCTTCCGAAGATATTTTGAGCCTCTTTTTTAATGTCAAACAATATATGAAATCACGCCAAAACCAAGTATTGTATGCGATTGGAGCCAATAAAAATAATGGCAGAATCGATGTCGTATTCCCTAAGGGAGAAGAGATTGAGAAGTTAAAAAAAGAGCTTGAAATTGAAGAGGGTATTTTTGTCAAAGTGGTCTTAAATGATAGAATTTTTAGCAGTGCGAATGGGGAGTTGCTCATCAATTTGGACCAAGACGGATTATGTGAAAAAGCGATTTTGGAAGATGTTTTATTGTTTGGGGATATTGTCGGTAAGCGTATTCGATAAGTTCTTATCTTATTTTTAGACTTCAGAGGGTATAATTCTGCCAGTGATGCGGGAATAGCTCAGTTGGCTAGAGCGTCAGCCTTCCAAGCTGAATGTCGCGAGTTCGAGTCTCGTTTCCCGCTCCACTCTCTCTTTTTAACTAATCCACAAAAAATCTTACTTTTATTTTACACCTTGGTTATATCGACAGAGCCGAAGCTCCATCGTTTTTGTTATGGAATGATAGTAACCTCTTCATCGACGTGTAAGAATACATCATTACCGTTCACTGAGCCGCTGTAACTATCATATCCTGTGAGTTGATCTGTTGCAAGAGACCATGAGCCTGAAAGATCTATAGTGTCACCCGCATCTCCATTCACATAAAGCGTTCCGTCACTGATTGTATCGACGTGATCAGGAGAGACGTTCAATATGGTTGTATCTCCATTTTTCATGTCGATTTGATTGATGGTGCTGTTGGTGTCTGAAAGAAGAGCGCTGATATTAGAGAGATCGATTGTCTGTTCGCCATCGATGAGCAGAACGTCACCGAGAAAGGTGGTTCCTGCAGATGGAAGCAATGTAACGGTTACTACTGCAGTACTTGTTCCGCCATTTCCATCACTGATGGTATAACTGAACGTGTCGATAGCAGGAGCTATAATAGTATCATATGCATCTGTAGGATCATAAAGAATATTTCCGTTTGAATCCATTGTGACACTGCCTAACGTTAAACTATCATCGACACTAATGATATTGAGAGTATCTCCATCAGGATCTGTATCATTTGAGAGCAAATCTGCTTCTGAAAAATAGAGGAGAGAACCCTCTGTTAGTGTCGTTGTTCCGCTGTTTGAAGCGAGCAACTGATCAATTGAAAATGATTTGTCATTCGTTTCATCATTGAGAACTTGAATTGTATCGAATGCGACATCTGAGTTAATGGTGAGAATATCACCATAATGACCATTTTGCAAAATATTAAAGGTAACAGTGTAATCAGAAGAATCTATGATAGTGTCACCATCTTTGAGAATCAATGTAACCGTGTCCTGAGTTGAATTAAAATTTCCTAAATCAATCAAAAGCAATTTTATATCTTGGTCAAAAACAAATTGAAGCCCCTCGCCCGGATCGATTTGTTGACCCGAATCGTTGGATAGGCCATCAACACCCATAGTCGGTCCGCTGCCATCCACTAAAAAACCTTCTCCGCCGAGAGCGGTGATAGTAACATTATCGTTGGAATAGTCATTTCCCGCATTGAGATCATAATTCCATGCCGATGTATAGGTGATGACGTCGGTATTCCCTGTGTCATTGACAGCTATTGGAGCATCGTTGGTAGGAGTAACGACAGGGGTATCACTGTCAATATCAAATGCACCGTCCGTATCGGTTACTTTAAGATCAATGGTATCGAGTGTTCCACCCAAGTTGATTACGTCCACACCCGCTTGGGTTAGTTTGACCACACCGTCTTCGAGTATGTAGTGAGTGCTTGGTGTGTTGAAAGTCACCGTGAGGGTGTCACCTGTATCTTCATCGGATGTCACATACGTACCTGCGGTAGCACCTGCAAGAACGCCGCTGTCTTCGGTAAAGTCATTGGCGGTAACTTCGATCGTCGGAGTATCGTTAACCGGGGTGACATTGATATTGACTGTTGCTGTATCGCTACCTCCCTGTCCGTCAGAGATAGTATAAGTAAAGCTTGCAGGCCCATTGTAGTTTGTATTTGGAGTGAAGACAATATTGCCATCCACTAAGGCAACCGTTCCATTCGTCGCATCCTGAACACCGATGATACTCAAGGTATTTCCGTCGATATCACTATCATTGCTCAATAACGTAGCGGGAAGAATGGTAAGAGAACTATCCTCCGGTGTACTCAACGCATCATTTTCTGCTTCAGGGTCGTAGCTATCGTCTGTAGCGTCAGGTGCAGTATTCTGAGTCTGAGGATTATCCGGTTCTAAGGTGACTGCTAATGGAGAACTCTCGGTTCCTGTTAAATAACTGCTTGGATCTCCGCGTGCATCATTACGATCTGCGAATTCAGCTCCTGCATTTGCATCACCGACAACCTCTTGTCCGGCAGCGGTTTCTTCCAAATTCTCAGGATTTAATGTTTCTGCTAATGCTTGTTGAAGGGCTTTGACATCGAGAGCTTCTCCTTCATCAAGGACTGAAAATACCGATTTGTCGAGTAAAATTTCATCATTTCCATTGAGGGTCAGTTCACGTCCCCCTTCTAAAGTTAAGGTAACTTTTGAGTCGGTGCCCAAAGCATATACCATCTCATTCTCATGAAGTGCTTCACCGACATTTAATACATGTAACTGATCATTGAGTGTTTTAACTGCAGCTTTTCCGCTGATAGATTTAACTGTCCCGACTGTACGTGCCATGATAAACTCCTTCTTTTTTGTAACTTCTATTGTAGAACAAAGAGGAAGGGGAAACTATTGTACCTTGGTCCAATTTTACAATTTACCTTGTACTTTGGTCCAATATAAAATACGATTTATAGGGATATATCGTTAGCGAAGTATCAAAGCGAGGGAGAGACGATCGGTAATTTGAAGTTTTTCAAAGATAGAGGTTATATGCGCTTTGACCGTTCGCTTGGTGATTTGTGTCCGTTCAGCAATCTCAGTATTATTGAGTCCTTGTGCTACATACTCTGCCACTTCTCTTTCCCGTTTACTGAGAAGACTGAGTCGAGGGGGCTCTTTTTTTTCACCGGTGGGGACATAGGTCTCTTTGATCAGCGTATCCAAAAACTGTGGAGTGAGCCAGACATTTCCATCGCTTACGACATCCATGGCGTGGGTAAGATATGAACTGTTCAGGTAACTGTTTCCATACCCTTTTACCCCCATTCTAAGCATCGCTACCCCTTCTTGAAACTTCGGTACATCGCTTAAAAGGAGGATATTGGCCTGAGGAAATTGGTAATGAAGAATCTTTAAAAATTTTGTGATTTCATCTTTCATGGAGTTGTTATGGAGTAAAAGGGTGCTTTGAGGGTGTATTTTTAACATCTCCAAACATGCATCTTCGCTCTGGCAGTGGATCATATCGTATTCGCTACTGAGCGCTTCTTTCCACTCTTGTAAAATGGATTCACGTGTTGTATAGGTTAAAACTGGTTTCATCTCAGTGTTCTCCTAAAGCGTTTTGTTTAACTTTCAAGATTGGTTTGAGGATAAAGTCCATGACCGTTTTTTTGCCGGTGAGGATATCCACATCAACGGTCATCCCCGCCATAATATCGAGCGGTTTTCCGTCTTTAACTAAAAAACTTTTATCGGTTGCAATGCGGACCAAGTAGTAGCTGTTATCTTTCTCATCCGTGATAGTATTGGCACTGACGTGTTTGACCGTCCCTTTAAGTCCTCCGTAAATCGAAAAATCGTAGGCGGTAAATTTAACATTGGCACTTTGCCCCGGATAGATATAGGCGATATCGGAAGGTCTGATTTTTACCTCTACCATCAGCATATCATCCTCAGGGACAATTTCGAGCATATCCATCCCCGGTTTGACAACCCCCCCGATGGTATTAACCAAAATTTGGTTAATAGTTCCGTTTACGGGTGAGCGGACGATCGTGCGGTCTACCCGATCGGCGAAAACGGATTCGGATTCTTTGATCTGCTGAATTTCAGCGGTGACACTGTTAAGCTCCTGTTTGGCTTTATTACGGAATTCGTAGACGATTTCCATCCGTCTCTTTTGAAGCTCTCCGATGTTTTCTTGAATTCTTGCAATGGCATGCGCCGTTGCTTGATAGTCACCTTTGATCATCGCCGCTTGACGCTTCATCTGTAAAAACTGTACTTCGGAGACAACCATGTTTTTGGTTAGCGGTTCTGTGATCGCCATTTCTTGAGATATAAGGTCATAGGCATTTTTGAGCTCTTCTCTTTTGGCTCTGTTCTCTAAAAGCTCTTTTCCTTTTTGAGAAATCTGTGCGTCAATGATCGCTACAGCATTTGAAAGTTGGCTTTGTTGCGACATATGCAGATTTGCCTCTTGGGAGATGAGTTGTGACATCCCTTGATGATCGGTGGCCGGAACGGAAAATCCTTGTCCGCTTGCTTCGGCGTTAAGACGATAGGATTTGGCTTTTAGCTCATTGATTTTGAGCTGCTTTTCATTAAATGAACCGGTAAAACTGATATCTTGTATTTTCATCAAAGGTTGACCTTTTTTAACCCGATCCCCCTCTTTGACAAACATTTCCGAAACGATACCCCCTTCAAGGTTCTGTATCGTTTGGATCCTTTGAGAAGGGATAACTTTTCCTGAACCGCGCGTACGTTCATCAATCTCAGCAAAACTGCTCCAGAGGACAAGCCACAGAATACCGATACAGGCAATCCAAACGACAATGTGAGAACGAGAAGTTTGCTGTTCTAAAACAGCGGCGCTCAGGCTCGACATGTACTCGATATCTTCAGGTGAGTAATCTCTATCGGAATCCAAAGATTTAGGATTGAAAAACGGGAACTTAATCATTGGTCGGTCTCGTTTGCGGTTTATTTTTCGTAAGTACTGACAAGATTTCTTGTTTGCTTCCGTCCATGACTACTTTCCCTCGATCGAGAACAATAATACGATTGACCATATTCAACATTTTTGTATCATGGGTTGAGAGCAAAAGCGTTTTTTCTTTCGTATTCTCATTGATATTTTGAACCAGATGTAATGCGAAGTTTTCATCCATCGAATTCGCGGGTTCATCCAGCAAAAGAATCGGTGAATCGAGTAAAAATGCCCGTGCGATCCCGATACTTTGCCGTTGTCCCCCTGAGATTCCGTCCCCACGCTCTCGAACCGGCATATCAAACCCTTTGGGATGATACTGAACAAATTCATCCACTCCACCGATTTTTGCGGCTCGAAGTATTGCACCATCATCCGCGTAAGGGGCTTTGGCAATAATATTCGTTTTGACGGTACCTCTGAACAAGGTCACTTCTTGCGCGACGTAAGCGATGTTTTGACGCAGGTCTGCCGGATCGATTTGGTTAATATCGATATTGTCGATCAGAACCGAACCCTTGTCCGGTGCATAAAGCCCTAAAATAAGTTTTAAAATCGTTGTTTTACCGGAACCGATCTTTCCGATAAATGCTACGCGCTCGCCCGGATGAACGGTAAAGCTTAAGTTTTCAAATATAGGTGAAATTTCATTCGGATAGGTGAACGTAACATTCCGAAATTCGATCAACCCCATAAATTTCGGGAGATTGAGAAACTCTTTTTCCGCCGGACGCTCTTCGGGTAGATTCATGATATTATCCAACGTCAAATAGGCCGTTTTAGTATGCTCGTAATTGGCCGATAAGGAAGCTATTTGTCCCATCGGAGCGAGAGCACGTGAAGAGAGGATGACAACTGCGATCAGCCCTCCCATTGTCATCTCATGGTCTTTGATCAGATAAACACCGACAATCAAAATGATGACGTTACTGAGCTGAATGAGAAATGTGGTGACACTTCCCAGCGAGTTAGATAGAATCCGCGATGTCAGCCCCTTGGAAGCTACATTTCCGGTTGCTTCTTCCCAAATGTATTGAGAATGGCTGTTAATTCCGAGTGTTTTGATCGTTTCCAATGTGTTAAGACTCTCTACCAGCACGGCATTTTTTGCTGCATTGGCATGATAGGTACTCTCAACGCTTCGCTGCAATGAATTTTTGATGCTTAATGCGTATCCGATAATTAAGAAGATAAACACAAGCGGCACCCACGTGATAATTCCGCCGATAATGTAGATAACCAACAAAAAGATGATGGTAAACGGCAGATCAATCAACAAGGCTAACGTCGAGGTGGCTAAAAAGGAGCGTATGCTGTCAAACTCTTTGAGGTTGTTGGCGAACGAACCGACGGACTCGGGAACATTGGCGAATTTTAGATTCATCACTTTTTGAAAAAGGATGGAAGAGATAATGATGTCACTTTTTTTCGCGGCAGTTTCTAAAAAGTACGAACGGGTAAATTTCAAGACAATATCAAGTAAATAAACAACAATTACCCCTAACGCAAGGACATAAAGGGTCTCGGTTGCGTCATTAGGGACTACTCTATCGTAGACATTCATGGTGAATAGCGGACTGGCAAGCACAAAAAGGTTGATAACCAAAGAGGCCAGTAGAACATCCGAATAGATTTTTCGCGAATGTTTTAATGATCCCCAAAACCATGACTCTTTATTGGTATGAATCAGCGGGTCGATAAATTGGTTAAAAGAGCGACTTTTTTTAAGATAATAGGCAAACCCTAAATATTGTTCTTCAAGCGTTTGGAGGCTGATCCACTGTTCAACCCCTTCCTCATCTTCGGGGATGATGATAAAGGCTTCTTCTTTGACAAGGTCGATTTTTTCCAAAATACACGCACTTTGATCCTTGAGGATCAAGACAACAGGGAGAACAAGAGGTGAAATGTTCTTTAGTGCGCGTTCAACGAGTCTGGCTTTGAATCCTGCTCGAGATGCCGCACGTGAGAAAACCGCTTTGGGATTGTTAATGGAAAACATTTCGGCCGTGGCTTTCCCCGGCGCTATCGGGAGATCAGCCGTCAATGCTTCGATGCTGTAGGATTTCCCATAGCGTTTGGTAAAAATCGATAAACTGACCAAAAGAGGGTCAATTTTAGAATATTTCAGCATGATATCCCTTTAGGCTAACTCATTACTTTCGTAAAACGTTTGGTAAGATCTTCCCATTGGTGCAATTTTTTGGTTGCGATGGAGCTTTTATGTTCCAATCCTTTTTCATACGCGATGAAATCATTGAGATTAAATCGATAGAGCGGTATATAATTCTTGGATAAAGTTTCCGGTACGATCGTGAATGCACGATTATCCAGAATCAATGGAACGGCGCCTTTGTATTCGTAATACGCTAAAACCATATGACGTGTTGTGAGATTATCGGTGACAACATAGGTCAAAAACAGTTTCTCTTCGGGGATACCCATCTCGAGCAACGTGAAGAATTTTGCGATTGCGTAGTCCTCACAATCGGCTCTCCCTTTCCCGAGCATCTCTGTGGGAGTTGCCCAATAATCACGATCCCCCCACACTTTTTCATCACTGGAATAAGGGACCTGATTAAAAAAATCATTGACACGGAATAACCGCTCATTCTCAGATAGACCCTGTGCATCCTTCAAAAGGTTTTTTAAAGAGATAAAGCGCTTTTTGGCACTCTCATCATACTGTATCGCAATCGATTGAAAGTTATACATTTGAATCTGTCTGGCACAAAGAGATGCTTTTACCCCAAAGACTAAAAAACTTACGATAACTGTTCGACGTATTAGCTTTTTAGGCATCTTGCTTTTTTATCTGCCCAACTCATAAAGTGGGGACTCCCCCAAGTTCTTTGGCTAATGTTCCGGTTCCTTCAAGAATACGGTAATTTGAAAATAGGAGATCATATTCGCTTGTTGTCACCTCTTTTTCGGCAGTGAAGCGCTCATTTTCGGTATTGAGCATATCCAGAAGGGTACGTCTTCCGAGTGCAAATTCTTGTTGATACGATTGGAGCGTATTAACGGTGTAATCCCTGTGCGCTTTAAGATAAGGAAGCTGCTTTTGGAGCTCTTCGTGGGCGATCCACGCATATTCAAGATTCTCTTTGACCCGTAATTTAATGTCGTTACTGCTTTGTTTCTCTTTTAAGACGTTGACTTTTTGTTTTCTATGGTTGGCCTGATAATATCCTCCGGAAAAGAGGTTATAGGTAGCTATCAGCATCCCCGATTTTGTTTCATCCGGCCCAGGTTGTCCGGAAACGTTATCGTTGTCGCTTCTGCGCAGTTCAAGATCGACACGCGGATAATACGTTTTCATAGCAAGATTGACATCGTGCTCAGCTGCTTTGATATTATGGCTTTGGACCAAAAGAGATGGATAGTTGGTATTTGCTTCTGCCAAAGCATCATCAAACGACGAAGAGACTTTATATCCGAATACCGGTTTTACTAGAGTTTCTGCAGCGACATCTTCACCGTAAAAACGTTTGAATTTTGCCATTGCATCTCGGTAATTGCTTTTTTGGATAATTACATTTGAATTGGCAAGTGCTACCCGTCCTGAAGATTGATCGATCTCTGATTTTGATCCGAATCCGCTTTCAGTACGCTCTTTGATTTTTTTATGAATATCTTCATGGGTTTTAAGATTGGTTTCGGCCAATTTCAAAATGTCGTATTGTTTTAACAATTCTAAATAGGCTTCTGTTGTTTGAAGGCTTAGCTGATTGGCTTTTTCCAGTATATTGGCTTTGGCGGCCGCGAGTCTCGCTTCTTGTTTTCGGACATCTTCGATAGTACCGAATCCTTCAAAAAGGTTTTGCGTCAACTTGATTTCTCGATCGTACCTTGTTAACGAGAGCTCGTTATAGGTTGAATTGGTTGTTTTTTCATTGCCATAACGGCCGATTACATCTATACTTGGTAAATAACCTGCCTGTGCCATTTCAATGTCATACTCAGTGGCTTTATAGTTTTCGATACTTTGGAGAATGATTGGATTGGTTGATGTTACGTGCTGTACCGCTTGCTCTAACGTCAAGCCAAAACTGCTTAATGGAATCAAGATGGAAGCTAATCCGATTGATAAACCTTTTGTCATTTTAAACTCCTCATTTATAGATCATATACGGTTATCTTAATCCTATAAAAATTAAATTAAACTTAAGTATAGATGTATTGTTTACATCGCTTTGCGCAGAAGATCGATGGGCATTACAAAGAGTGCTTTAAAGAGTGGAGATACGCGCGTCGTTTTTTCATCGATTACTTCCAATGCGTTAAAGGTAAATCCTTCTCCATCGGTTGTGTTGGTCGGAGTCACGGTAAAGCTTAGCGGTTTAAGGGTGCGGATCATATTGAGGATGTTTTTATGCCGTTTGTCTTCGGAGGGGAGGAGAATATTTCCGTCTTTGGTTCGTACTTTTGACGATTCGATTAAAAGTCTCCAGTTATCGGCATGGAGAGTTTTATTCCATGTCATGGTGCCGTTTGTGTAGTTGATCTGTTTTTTTTCACCGACGATAATCCCTTCTCTGGTCGTTCGGATCGTTTCGGCGAGGGTGAGAAAAAAGTTTTTGCCTCCGATCGAGTCTGCGCATTCACGTAATAATTCATTCAATGGTTGTTCGGTTGTCATAAAGTATCCTTTTCTTTATCCTCATGATATCCAAATTTACCCTAATGAGTGGTTCCTTTTTTCTCCTCTTTATCGACTGACAGCAGTAAAACAGGCAAAATAAACAGATCGCTGAGGAGTGAAATGAACATCAAAACTGCTCCGTAAGCACCGATAAGTTGCAGAGATTGGAGTTGAGTGAACGTCAACAATGAAAAAACGATCATTAAGACGGTGGCACTGATGATTGCAGGAACGGCGGCATAGAAAAACATAATTTCCAAAGCATGTTTTCGGGTACGCCCGAAATAACGGCTTCTGAAATATTTGTATCCGAAATGGATAATAGTGTCAGAGGTCAACCCCACCGATATGGTCATGGCGATCAATGCCTCAATCGTGAGTTCAAATTTAAACAGTATCATAAATAATACGAACCAAATGATGGGGATAGCATTGGCTGCAAATCCGACCCATCCGATTGCGACCGAGCGAAAAATAATCCCCATTACCAGAGCAATGATGAGCAGTGCTGAGATCAATGATGAGACGAACAAGACCATTTTTTCCATTTTTGAACTTTGGGAAAGACTGTCGGTATCGGTAAAATAGATCGGTAACGCTTTATAGGATTCCAAAAAGCGTATAACGGCAGAATGATCTGCATTTTTTAACGTGATGGTGATATTGAGGGAGTCTTGATCCATATAGGATTTTTCAAGATCATACAGTTCGAGAAAAAATAATGCTTGCAAAAGGCGCTGTTCATCCAAAGGATTTTTCGGGGTATTCGCCAGATCAAGCTGCCTAAGAACCGTGATAACGGAATCGACTTTGACAACCCCGCCGGTATGATTGCGCAGATCTTTTTCGAACGTCTCTATTTTTTGGAGCATCCCTAAATCGATCTCTTGAAACGGCACTTTGAGCGTCATCGTCTCATCCGCAACATCACGTTCGAAAATGCTCGGAGAGAGGTAGAGACGAATCCCGACGAAGATGAGGATAAGCAGTGTGAAAAACATAAATTTTTGAAGCAGTTTCGGATTGTAGTGAACCTCTTGATTGGCAAACCAATAGCATAGTCGTGCAAGAGAAATTCTGGGATGTGAAACCGAAAAATAACTGAGCAGAGCAGGTAAAAATACAATGCTTGCCACATACGCTACGATCGAGGAAATCATTAAACTCAGGCTCATCATTGTGACAATGTGAGAGTCGGCAAAAAGGAGCGATCCTAAACTGATGAACAGTACCGGCAATGTCCAAACCGCCGGGTGAAGATTTCGATTAATACTTTTTTCGAGGGCTCGATTCGGATCACTTTTAAACTGTGAAACATGCCATCGATAGTAAAAATAGAGGTAGTGCCCGATGGCAATACTGACGACCATGAGGCTCATGGCAATATGAATTTGCTTATTACCGGTTAAGAGATAAATTAATGAGAAAGTCCAAATCAGGGTAATGATCGTGACGATGATCGCTCCGAATGCGGCAATGATGTTTTTGAAAACAATTTGTGACATTGCCATAACAACCAATAAAATGATCCCTATATACCAGAGATAATGAGATAATTTGGCTTCAACAAGCGGTTCGGAATATTCGTACACAAAGGGAATGTTCAATTGATCGAGTTGGATAGGCGTTTTGGAATGGATAATGAAATGAAATCGGCGGAAATCATCATTCACAAATCGGCGATAAGGCTCAGGGAGCGTTTTGACAAAAGTAATGATTTTTTTCGAAGACATTTGCGTGATCGGCAAGGCCTTGACCAAAGCAGATTCTTCAGAGGTTTGATCGTTGAAAATCATATACGCTGAAAAAAGAGATTCTACTTGCTCAACACCCTCCATATGCTCAAGTTCCGTTTGAACTGCTTTAAGGGTGTTTTTTGAAGCATCATTAAACACCGGAATATCGATGCTTAGACGTCCTACATACGTAGTCGCATACAATTGCTCCTGATTTTTTTGAAGCTGTTTGGATTCACTAAGCCAAAGGAGCGTATCTGAGGATATTAATTCAGGTTTGAGAAAATTAAGGGCAAACGATGAAATGATAAGGAAGAACGTTAGGATGAGTATTCGAAACCGTCGAATCAGGCGGATGTATCGTGATGTGTCAGGGGTGTGGTAATACATGGCTAATGGTTCTCTTTCAATATAATCAGATAAGGACGTTTTGAAATACCTAAGGCATTAGCGACGCTGGCTATATCATCTATTTTTGCTTCAATTTTGGGTTCATTTCGGAGATCTGTTGATATAACTTTAGCGCCTACCATCACTTCGAGTGTTCGTTGCAGGGGCGAAGATGACGCATATATCGCTGCTATTAGATGATGCGAATGGAAACGTTTTAATTCATAAAAAAAGATATAGTACCGATACATACTTCGCATTTTTGTATTCTCATTAATCATAGTGATAAAATCGCGCGAATGAGGACATTTCGGGTCGACAAATACATATACTTTTCGTTCTCCCTCTCCATAAATGATAGCATGTTGTTCGATGGGTTGAATTAAGGCAATTTGATGTTTGTTCGTATTCTCGGCCGCATGTAGTTGTAGGATAAATACACCGTGCAGTAGAATCATAAAATGAATGGCAGATGATAAAATTTTAGTTATGTACATCATAACGTCATTCTACATTAACTTTTATTACCATTTTGCTACAAATGTGATGAAAAAGTGATCAATTTCTATTTATTTAGTTTTTTTGTACGTTCATCTAAATTGGATAAATAGATTGTTTTAACCGCAAATATGCTATTTTTCGACTATGAAACAACATGAAACTGCCCCATTTTGGGAAACGAAAACGCTCGAAGAATTGAACCCCCATGAGTGGGAAGCATTGTGTGATGGATGCGGACTGTGCTGTCTTAACCGGCTACAAGATGAGGATGACGATCAAGCGCCCATCTATCTGACCCGTGTTGCATGCCATTGTTACGATATTGGCGCTGGACAATGCAGTGATTATGCTAACCGTTTTACGAGAGTGGAGGGATGCATGAGACTCACA
>Ga0156081_1099_pt1 | contig 12059 bp, 12 predicted proteins | sample RifCSPlowO2_02_FD_107734 | JGI IMG/M metagenome (GOLD analysis project Ga0156081, IMG submission 107734) | Sulfuricurvum sp. RIFCSPLOWO2_02_FULL_43_45
CTGCGTTCGCCACCACCGGCATTGCGATCGTTGTTACCACGATATCCGCCTCCGCCGCTTCGGTTTCCGCCATTACGGTTGCGGTTAAACCCGCCGCTGCGTTGTCCGCCACGATCACCACGATTTGATAGGTTGCTTAGAATTTTTTCCAAACGCTCAGCTGCGATACCGATGTTATTCGGTCCTGCAACGGTATTGCGTTCCATCAATACAGAGATCAATTTATAGGCAATTTGTTCTTGATCGTAATCTTGTTTCAACAAATCAAGCACTTTATGCGCTTCATCATAGACATGTTGTTTTTCAATTTCACGAACCAAACGGGTAACTTGCGCCTCTTTAACATCCAATTTACTTGGAATATACGCGTGTTCCATTGTGGTACCGACTTTAGCACGGATACGTTGAAGTTCTTTAAACTCCATTGGAGTAACAAGGGTAATTGCAACCCCTTTTTTACCCGCACGTCCTGTACGTCCGATACGATGAACATAACTCTCAGGATCGAATGGGATATGGTAGTTGAAAACGTGAGTAACGTCATCGATGTGCAATCCGCGCGCCGCAACGTCTGTCGCGATCAATACATCAACGGCATCGGTTTTAAGCCCTTTGATAACACTTTCACGTTGACGCTGCTCCATGTCACCATGTAGTCCTTTTGCCATATAGCCTGCAGCTGAAAGGACATTAGAGAGACGATCAACCTCTTTTTTGGTTCGGCAGAATACAACGGTTTTTTTCGCATCTTCTGAGTCCATAAGACGGATAATCGCATCATCACGTTCTGATTCTTCAATAACATAATATTGTTGCGTAATATCCGTGTTCGTTGTCTCAGATTTGGTGATTGATGCAAAAAATGGATTTACCAAAATACGCTCAGCCAATTGTTTGATCGGAGCAGGCATCGTTGCTGAGAAGAGCAATGTTTGACGCTCAGTCGGCAAGTAGGTGAAAATCTCATTAATATCATCCAAAAAGCCCATATCGAGCATTTCGTCTGCTTCATCCAAAATAACGGTTGAAGGGGTAAAGCCTTTGAGCATATTACGGCTCAACATATCAAGTAATCGTCCCGGAGTAGCGATGATAACTTGTGCGCCGCGCTCGATGAGATCCATTTGACGGTTATACGAACTTCCGCCGTAAATTGTTACGGTACGAACACCCAAGTGTTTACCGTATTTGAAAATTTCATCACCGACTTGGTTCGCAAGTTCGCGTGTCGGAGTGATGATAAGGGCTTCAATTCCCCCTTTTAAATGCATTTTATTCAATGCAGGAAGACCGAATGCCGCTGTTTTACCTGTACCGGTATGAGCTTGTCCTACGACGTCACGCCCTTCCATAATAACAGGAATAACCATTTGTTGAATCGGACTTGGAGTTTTGAAACCGGCATAATTGATACTTTGCATGATCTCTTTTCTAAGACCAAAAGATTCAAATGTTACCAAGTTTTCGTCTGTGATTGCTTCTTCTATTACGTTCATAATTTACCTTTGTATATACGCCATCGGAAAACCTATTTCCGACCAGTTACGCTTGCCCACTCATGGGGGAGAGAAATTTTAATGAGGATAAGTTGGATTCTCATCCGCGAGGGCACCTTAGAAAAAGATTCGTCAATCTCTTTAGAAGGTACCCAAAATTCAAATGGAATGATAGCTGAATATTTTATAAAATACGCTGATAGTAATACGTTAACAAAAGATAAAGATAACCTTTAGTTTCAAAACGTTTCTATTTTGTCTGATTTTTTTAATCTTTTAAAACTATACTTCCGAAAATGTATACTTAAAATCAGGAGTCATCATGTTCAATGTAAAAATGGAAAAAGAGTGCGGCTGTTTCAAACGAAGCGGTATGGAGAGTGTTAAAACGTTCGAAAACAAAGACGATGCGATGGTTGAAGCAAAAGAATGGGCGGAAGAGATGAATGAAACTTTTTGTCAAAAACACAATTTTTCAATTGTCGAAGAGGGAAATGACCTCATCATCAAAGTAGAGATGGTCTAATTTATTTTGAACGCCAAAGGAATAAAATCCCTTTGGCTACGCTAGCCGCTATGGCACTAAAGCTTGCCCTAATCGGGCAGAAATTTTCTATTTTACAGTTTTAGAATCAATTTTTTAATCATCATTTTCTTCGACCAAATCGGATCTTTCAGATCCAATATTTCACGTACTTCATCATTCACCAAACGATACGAAACCACCACAACCACTTGATCCGCACCCACTGTCATAGGTACCGTAAATGTTTTAGAACCAAGGGCTGGAATTGAGATATTTTGAACCGTTTTATCCGCCAAATGAGGGATTGTCGGCTTGCCCCGTTTGGTTAGATAATGCGACGTCAACGACAAACTTTCTGATTTAAGCACTTTAGTGCCGCTGTAATATTGAGCATCAATCACGATTTCACGTGAGCCAAATCCGCTTGGCAACGCATGCGGTTGAGGATTGGTCAATGTAACCGCTAAATTTGCCCCTGATTTACGAGCATCCACTTTTAACGCACCCTGCCACATTTGCTCGGTATGGGCACCTTCGAAACCATGCTCACGAATGAGACGTTTTCTTACTTTTCCGTTTACATCTCTCAATGTTGCTGCAACACCATCTTTTCGAGGCCCCATATGACAATCAACACACGCTCGCCCACCATTAGCAAATTCTGCTTGCATATTGGTAAAGCGGTGCCCCTCTTCTGAGGAGTCGTTGGCATGACACACAAAACAGAGCTGATTAGGATTATTATCCATAAAATCTCTTGGCTCAACTTTATGATAAGGGGATTTAGCATCATCATAAGGGCCGCTCATAGTCCCACTTTTCATCCATGTTACCCGATGAATTCCCCGCTTTGAATCCGGAAGATTATCGTGAATTTGGTCAATATTATGGCAGACCACACAGTTAATGCCCTCAGAAATCGTATCGCTTTTCAGTGCTTTGGCTGTAGCCGTATCTTTATCGAGATTCAAAGCGGCAATCGCTTCGTATTCAGCAGACGTTGAAGTAACCGAAATGCGAGGATTGTGACAAACAGCACACTCAATTTTAATGCTGTTCAGCGACTTTCGGTTATTCTTTCGAGCAACATAATCAATCGTTTTTCGGAAGTATTCATCGTTATCGTAATGGGATTTTGAGTGCCAAGAGTCTTCCCACTGCTTTACAATATGGCTATGACAGGCTTTACATTTACCCGAATCTTTAAACTTATCACCAACTTTTACCACTTCCGCAGCATAGAGACTCAAACTTAACACAGCCAACAGCCATAATGAACGCATACTCTCTCCTAACGATGTTTATTTAACCAAACCATTAACCCTTTTTGTGCATGCAGACGATTTTCTGCCTCTTCGAAAATCAAACTTTGAGCCCCTTCTAATACGGCTTCGCTCACTTCAACACCGCGATAGGCCGGAAGACAATGCAAGAATATTGCTTCTTCGGTAGCTAGGCTCATGAGGGCTTCGTCTACGATGTAACCTTCAAAAGCCCGTATCCGCTGTGCTTTTTCCTCTTCTTGCCCCATCGAAATCCACGTATCTGTGGTTACAACCGTAGCTCCCTTGACCGCCTCTTTGGGATCATTAGTGACCATGATTTTAGCACCGCTTTGCTCACTGAGCAAAAGAGCATCGGCGATAACCGCAGGATCACATTCGTACCCTTTTGGGGTCGCGATACGAAGTTCAAATCCAAGCTTGCTTGCTAGCATTAACCATGAATGGGTCATATTATTACCGTCACCGACATAGGCTACGATCGGATTTTTATCTTTGCCGCACTCCATCATTGTCATATAATCAGCCAAAAGCTGAACCGGATGATAACTGTCGCTGAGGCCATTAATAACGGGGACTTTGGAATTTCGGGAAAACTCTTCAAGCATTGATTGCTCGTAGGTACGGATCATCACCATATCACACATCGAAGAGATAACCCGCGCGGTATCTTTGACCGGTTCCCCGCGACCCAAATGGATATCACGATTGGAAAGGAACAGTGCATGCCCGCCAAGTTGATACATCCCTACCTCAAAACTGACACGGGTACGGGTAGAACTTTTTTCAAAAATCATCGCCAATGTCTGATTAGCAAGATGGGGAGTAAAGACTTTTGCTTTTACTTCCTGTTTAATTTGAAGGCCCAACTCCAAAATTTCAAGAATTTCCTCTTTTGAGTAATCTTTTAGGGTCAAAAAATGTCTCACGTCTATCCTTCGATACAAAAAACAATCATATCATAAAAAAAATTCATTAACAATTCTGCCTCAGCTGAGGCAAGCTTCAGTGCCATAACGGCCAGTGTATCCAAAGGTAGGAATTCTCCGTTGGCGTTCAAATCAAGATAGAAGTTGTGCCACTTCTTTAGCATGGTAGCTGATGATAATATCGGCACCGGCACGTTTAAATCCTACCATCGTCTCCATCATCACACGGTTATAATCGATCAACCCCGCGCGTCCTGCATGTTTGAGCATCGCGTATTCGCCGCTCACGTTATACACCGCAAGGGGTAATTGAGACGCTTCACGGATATCGCGGATAATGTCCAAATACGCCAACGCCGGTTTTACCATCAGGATATCGGCACCCTGCGCTTCATCAACGAGGCTTTCACGGATTGCTTCACGACGATTGGCCGGATCCATCTGATAGGTAGAGCGATCACCGAAACTCGGAACTGATTCGGCCACATCCCGAAACGGCCCGTAATAACCGCTCGCAAATTTTGTCGAATAGCTCATAATCGGCAGATTCACATATCCACCCCCATCAAGAGCATCCCGAAGCGTCGTAATGATCCCGTCCATCATACCCGAAGGTGCGATCATATCAGCCCCTGCACGTGCATGCACCAGTGCCTGCTGCGCCGAAATTCCAAGGGTCAAATCATTATCCACCGTCTCATGAACGTGATCCAGTATTCCGCAGTGACCGTGATCGGTATACTCGCAAAAACACAGATCCGTTACCACGAACATTTTAGGATAAGAGCGTTTGATGGCTCGAATAGCTGTCGCAATAATACCGTGATCGCACAGGGCATCCGATCCCACCGAATCTTTTACTTCAGGGATACCGAAAAGAATAATCGAATAAATTCCGAGGGACTGAAGAAGTTCACACTCTTTGAGTATTTCATCCAGACTCATCTGATAAACGCCAGGCATTGAAGCAACTTCGTTTTTGATCCCTTCTCCCGGTCTAACGAAGAGCGGATAAATAAAATCATTCACACCGACATGGGTTTCACGAACCAATGAACGAAGATGTGAATTAAGACGGGTGCGGCGAAAACGCTCCATAAATGACTCCGATATAAATATTGAAAGCAAGTGTAGCAAGTGTTAGATTAAGAATAGAAAATTATAATTGCCAGATGAATACACAAATACATTTCGAAAAATCTGCAATCGCCAATCTCCCCAGCAAATACGGGCATTTTAAAATCCGTGTCTATAAAGAGGGGATACAAGAACATTTAGCCATCTTTACCGAACATTTCGAAGAACAGGAATCCCCGTTAGTTCGTATCCATTCCGAATGTCTGACCGGGGATACGTTAGGAAGCATCAAATGCGACTGTAACAATCAGTTACACAAAGCACTAAAATTGATCGCTGAACAAGGGGGCTTGATCATTTATCATCGTCAAGAGGGACGCAATATCGGCCTTCTCAATAAAATCAACGCCTACTGCCTTCAGGATCAGGGACGCAATACGATTGAGGCCAATATCGAGCTTGGTTTTGCACCGGATCAACGTACCTATGATGTGGTCAAAGAGATATTCAACGATTTTAATCTTACAAAAATTCGTCTTCTGACCAACAACCCAGCCAAAGTCAACGTGGTGGAGGGGCTAAACGTCGAAATTACCGAACGGGTTCCTGTTATTATCGATCCAAACCCCCACAATGAAGGGTATTTAAAAGTTAAAAAAGAGCAGATGGGACACATCATTTAGCACTATTCAATATTTATCCTACTTTTTTAAGTTAGAATCTATTACTATAATAAAAAATTGAGGAAATATGCGGTTACTTATTTTACTTTTCATCCTTTTTTTCCCCCTTTTTGCCCTGAGTGACCACTATAAGGCGATCATAGAAGAGCATCCGACGAAAGGGGAAGCTCGCAAAGCCTATGAAAGCTACCTCGCAAACCCCTCATCAATCGTCTCTCAATACTCTCATGATAAAAATTTTCTCCTCCATTTTCGTAAATCAGGAGGGCGTTACATTATCGCGGCAGAACCGTTTGCTTCTCGGCAAGATGCGGAAACTTTCGTTCATACTATCCGTTCTAACCATCCAAAAGCATTTGTATCTCAAGGAGTTGCCGATGATATTCAGTATCTTTTAGCAATACACCAAAAAACTCTGCCTCAACAACAGATACCCGAAGACAAATCAACAACTACAGTAGCAACTCCTACGGTAAAAACATCAGCCATTCCAGATGCTTCCTCACAGGTACCTATGTCTAATGAAGAAAACTCTCTCTTTTCTGTGACATGGAGTTTAATAATCGGTTTGCTCGCTGCACTCTTCTATATAGTTTGGCGTGAAAAAAGTTATAAAACACTCACACAACAATACAATACACTTTTTAAAGAAAAAGAGCAGATTCAAGACTCCATCCAAGCGAAAAATGATTTTATCGCGATGATGAGTCATGAGATACGTGCCCCTATTAATGCCGTTATGGGGATGAGTCATCTCGTTCTTGAATCCAGACTCACCGTTACCCAGCGCTCACAAATTTCAAAAATCAAAGATTCTGCCTCTTTGCTTTTGAATCTCATCAACGATATTTTAGACCACTCAAAAATCGAAGCAGGCAAAATAACGATTGAGCAGATACCCTATGATCTTAATGCTCTTTTAGATGATATTTCCAATATTGTCTCCCATAAAGCCAATGAGAAACAGATCGAACTGATTTTTGATATCGATCGAAGTGTTCCGAACAAATTAATCGGCGATCCGCTGCGCCTCTTGCAGGTACTCGTTAATTTACTCAATAATGCGGTTAAATTTACGGATAAAGGGAGTGTAATTCTCCGAGCCCGTGGACAGCAAATCAGCCGTTTGAACCTCAAAATTCATTTCGAGATCATCGATACCGGTATCGGCATGGATCAAGAACAAATTGCCCGCCTCTTCCAATCGTATTCCCAAGCCGACGATTCCATTGCGCGAAAATACGGCGGAACCGGTTTAGGACTTGCTATTTGTAAAAACTTGGTTTCACTGATGGGAGGGACGATCCACGTCCACAGTCTCCTTAATGAAGGAAGTACTTTCTCATTTGATATCAAACTTCATTCAGATTTTGATTTTGAAAAACGGCACTACCGTCTTCCAACAACCGATTTAATGTCCAAAAATGCTTTGATCTTAGATGAAAATGAAGACAATGCAGCGGTTTTACAGCGGGGGTTGGAATATTTTCATTATGAGGTGAAAACTGTGGTTGATTCACTCGATGCCGTTGCCCTCTTCCAAAAATACCGTTTCGATATTGTTTTTATTGATACGAAGATCTCCTTATGCGGAGAGTTTAAGCGAGAACTCCAAAACCAAATCAAAGACGATCACTTAAAATTAGTCTGGATGGGTGAAGATCTCAAAAAACGGGGGGGCTTTATCCTCTCGAAACCATATAATCAACTCGATATTTTCAATACAATTCTCTCCATCTACGGTTATATGGACCAAAGCGGAAAACACCAAAATAATACCAAAAAACTCAAAGAGAGCCTCAAAAAATTCGGCGGTGAAACCCTTTTATTGGCTGAAGACAATGAAATTAACCGCTCTATCATAGCAGGCTTGCTCGCGGGAACGAATATTGTGATCGTTACCGCAGAAACCGGACAGCAAGCGGTCGACATTGTTCATGACAACGCCAATATTAGTGTTATTCTAATGGATATTCAGATGCCGATTATGGATGGATTTGAAGCATCTAAGATTATTCGACAAAATTCTGATAAAGATATGATTCCAATTATTGCCGTTACCGGAAATACCTTGGAGAGCGATATTCAAAATATCAGTAATGCAGGGATGAACGGTCATATCGCAAAACCGATTGACATCAATACTTTTTACACCACACTCTATTATGCATTTGAAAAATCCCATAATCACCCGATGAAAAGCACCGTCTCGACACTTCATATCGCTTAAACTTTGGGTAAAATGGGGTTTTACGTTTAGATCACCAAACATTAAATCAGATGGACAGCCTCTTTGAAACCCTTAAAAACGTTAATCAATGCCCGTAATATAACCGTTCCCGAAGATTTTTTCGAGAAAGTTGAACACTACAAAACGCTTCTTGAAAAATGGAATAAAGTTCATAATTTAACGGGTGCAAAAACACTTCATCAAATCGATGAGTTTATTGTCGATGCAATCACACCGCTCACCTTTCTACCACCTCTTAAAAAAGCGATGGACATTGGAACCGGTGCAGGATTCCCCGGGATGATTTTGGCAATCGCCATGCCGCAAACTCATTTTACCCTCGTTGAACCGCTCAGCAAACGTGCCAGCTTTTTACAATTTGTAAAAGCGGATTTAGGATTGGATAATGTTGATGTCAAACCGCTCAGAGTAGAACAACTGGAAAGTGAGCCCTACGATCTCATCACCTCACGCGCCGTTACCGATACGGGTATGCTCCTCAAACTCTCAAAACCTTTTTGTACAGAAGGGACCCTTTTGCTCTTTTACAAAGGGGAAAAAGTGTATGATGAAATTGATAAATCACTCGATTACACCATTATTGAAGCAGAAAACCGTCACTATCTGCTTATAAAGAGATAACCATGCTAAAACTTTTATTATTGATCGGCGTCATTGTTGGAGTTTATTTTCTCTTTTTCAAGAAAAAAGCTCTCAAGCCACCTACTTCTGACAACGCACAAGAAGAGGCAATGATACCGTGTGCCAAATGTGGGACCTATGTACAGGTAAAAGAAACACTGATGCGTGATGGCAAATACTACTGCTGCCGCGAATGTTTGGAAGGATAACCATGCTCTTATTCGGTCACCCTTACATACCCTCCAAGTCGTTCTACCATATCGATGCTATCGAAGCAATACGGCATACTCCCCCGAACTCAATCCTCAGTCTCTTTTTTACCCCTGAGAATTTGGACATCATAGAACATCTTCATCAAAACAATATCCGTTTCGCCCTTCATATCGAAACAACAACGGATGCGGTCATTGCTGAGAACTTAGGGGCTTCTTACCTCATCGTTCTTCCCAGACACGCTGAAGCAATCCAAAAAGTGGCGGAACATTATCTCTTTGATGCCAAAATCTTAGGATACCTTGAAGAGACAAAAGAGTTAGAAGATTTAATCGATATGCGGCTGGATGGAGCTATATTTTCAGATAATCTTATTAAGATTACTTCGTAGATTCATTCGTGGTGAGCCTGTCGAACCATGAACCTACCCTTCGACAAAACAAGGGTACCGCTCGCGAAGCGATGTTTCCTTGAGCTCAGGGCGAACGTTATTTAATCAATCCATTCCCGTTTTAAATCTTTATCGAGACAGGCCAAAATTTCGTAGCCGATAGTACCGACTGAGCGGGCATAATGGTTGGCATCATCAAAAATCATCAAGACGTCTTTATCACTCGCAAATGCGGCGTTATCCATCGAAATTCGTCCGCGTAACGCAATACCCTCAGGGGTAATATAGCGGTTGGATGCGAGACGGTCAAGACCGTTCGCGTACCCCAAATCATACGTCGATACCACCTCATCTGCACACGCTTCATAGATACCGTTGTACCCAACCCGCTCCCCTTTTTTGAGAATACGTGTCGCTACTCGATCCCCCCACAACGAAAGAACCGGTTTTAAAGCAGGCTGGGGGAGAGTTCGCTCCATCTCCAAACATCCATATAGGGCAATCCCGACACGTACCATATCCTCTGTGCATACGGATGAGCGAAACGTCCCCCCGGAATTGGAGAGATGGCATCGAAGTTCCCATCCATATTGTTTGGCTAATTCCAATGATTTGCTCTTTGCCTCATTGAAATTTCGGCTCTGCCAAAACCACTCGCTGCTGAGTGTATCGGAAGCCCGTAAATGGCTCATAACACCGATACATACCAGTCCTTTTTCGCTCATTGCTCTAAATGCCTCTTCAAGTTCACCAATGGCAATACCGTTACGGTGCATTCCCGTATCGATTTTCAACTCTACACGGCTCCCCGCAGCAAACGTATCAATCGCTTCAATCGAATTGATAACGTAACTAAAAGTAGGATGTACTTTCGTAGGCTTATCCCCTAAAATGAGGATGTTGTCGAAAAATTCCGCGATCTCTTCCGCTTCACGTTCCAAGCGTACCACCGCTTGCTTTACCCCATACTGCGATGCGGCTTTTGCAATCATGACAGCGCCGTGACCGTAGGCGTTATCTTTTAAAACCACTGCGATTTTATCTTTTCCACCGATTTGGTGTGCGATAATGTCAAGATTATGAATAAACGCCTCACGGCTAAGTTTTATTGTTCCCATATTGATATTATATTGTAAGGTAAATTAATGCGATATTTCCCAGCCGAATTTGAACCTCAAAGTTTTGTACAGCTCATTTTCCCCCATCCTCAGAGCGATTGGGCACCTTATCTCGAAGAAGCACGTCAGTGTTTTGTCAACATCGCCAATGCGGTAGCACGCTATCAACCCTGTCTTATCGTGTGTGATGATGTCGATTTCGTTAAAACCTACTTTCAATCCCATGAAAATTTGATTTTCATCTCGTACCAAAGTGACGATACCTGGGCACGCGATTGCAGTGTTCTGAGCGTCATCGATGAGGATGAAGATGAAGCCCTATTACTCGATTTCACCTTTACCGGATGGGGCGGAAAATTTGATGCGGCTCGTGATAATGCGATGAGTAAAGCGATCGCGGATGTCTATAGCGCACCGATGCAAACAATCGATCTCATTTTGGAAGGGGGAGGAGTTGAAACCAATGCTAACGGTTCGCTTCTTACGACGGCCGAATGTCTCCTGAACCCGAATCGTAATCCTCATTTAGATAAAAAAGGGATGGAAAAAGAGCTCAAAAAACAGTTCGGGGTAGAGCAGATTTTATGGCTTAATCACGGATATCTGGCGGGTGATGACACGGACAGCCATATCGATACCCTTGCCCGTTTTATCGATACCGATACGATCATGTACATCAAATGTGACGATAAAACGGATGAACATTATGATGCTTTAAAAAAGATGGAAGAGGAGCTAAAAGCACTTCGTGATATCGATGGTGAACCGTTTAACCTCATCGCCTTACCGATGTGCAATCCTACCTTTTACGATGATGAACGGCTTCCGGCTACGTACGCCAACTTCTTGATCATCAATGATGCCGTTTTATTGCCGGTTTACAACGATCCGCACGATAATGAAGCAATCGCTATTTGCAAAAAAGCGTTTCACGGACGCGACATTATCCCTATCGACTGTTCCGTCCTTATCCGTCAACACGGCTCACTTCACTGCGTTACGATGCAGTTCCCTGAAGATATAGGATTACGGGTGGAATAACAAAGAGAACCCACTATACAGAAGATAGCCCGAAGCAGCTAATAAGAGCAAGGTTAAAATAATTTGTTTGATATTCAGTTTCATAGCTAAAAGTATAACAACTTAACACTAATGTAACACTTCTTCCTTACAATTCTTCATATTTACTTAAGGATTATAAGTATGAAGAATATTGCGCTCCTCTCGTTGGCGGCTGTTGCTGCCCTTGCCTCAGAACCTATCACGATTCAAAAAATTACCGTAGAAGCTTCTGCACCTAAAGGTGATACAAAAGCTATCAATGCAGACGAAATTGTCAAGTTTTCTCGCCAATCGGATTTGGGTGAAATGCTCTCAGGCTCACTCCCTGAAATTACCCATGTTCGAACAACCTCTATCGGTAATGACATTGTTTTACGCGGATTTAAAAAAGACAATCTTAACGTCACGA
>Ga0156081_1094_pt2 | contig 11570 bp, 14 predicted proteins | sample RifCSPlowO2_02_FD_107734 | JGI IMG/M metagenome (GOLD analysis project Ga0156081, IMG submission 107734) | Sulfuricurvum sp. RIFCSPLOWO2_02_FULL_43_45
TTCGGATTTGCCCAAAGCCGCTTTTTCACCTTTGAGACCGTGACAAGCTGCACATTTTTGAAACAAAGCACCGCCATCCGCAGCGCTCAACATAGCAGTCAAACCTAAGATTGCAATTAACGTTTTCATAATAAATCCTTTTTATTTACTAATCCCATTCGCCCTGAGCCAGTCGAAGGGTGATTTTTTAAACGTTCATGGTTCGACACGCTCACCACGAATCCGATCTTCCGCCATCGAGCAAAAAAAGATTACTCTCCCTCACCATCGATACCACCAAAGCAACCCGACTCATCGATAACCTCCTACCCAACGCCATTAAATACAATAAAAGGAACTATTGCTATCCCCCTGCATCATGATCTATTGTGCGTCGAAGATAACGGCATCGGAATCTCCGTAGAGATGATTGATCGAGTATTCAAGCGCTATATGCGTGCCAATAAAAGTGTCGGAGGATTTAGAATCGGGCTCAACATCGTCGCCATGATCGCCAAAGAATACGAGTTAAAAATCACGATTGAATCGGAAGAAAAAAAAGGGACGAAGATTTGTGTGGAGTGGAGATAAATTTTTCACAATCTATACAATTTTTTTCTTTATCTCCATCTCTCTTTAAAATAGCTGTTTTCACTTAGTTGCGAATATACTTTATCGGCAATCGAAATTGAAAGTTTTTCATTAAAACACAAAATCGGTGTCGGAAGATTAATCTCTCCGCTGAGGCTGAAATTGGTACATCCGCAACTGTTTTGACACCGTGTTTGTATTTCACACGTTTCGCATTCACTATAGGCACATCCGCGAGCACGCAAGATTTCTTGACGTTTTGGGATATTAAAACCGCTGTGAACATTTCCAAGTGATACCACACCCGAATCATCTCCGATTAGCCGTTCGCATGGATAGATATTACCTGAGGGGGCAACGGCAATCTCCATCTCTCCGAAACTGCAAACACGACAATGCTCATCAATGGTTGCTTCGATTTTTCGGTCGATAAAACTCACCGAGATAGGAGTCCCCTTTTCATAGGAGTCAATCACATAGTCTCCGATACACTCATACTGCTCTTGCCAAAGAGTTTCTGCTTCATCCCAAGCAGTGTAAAGATTTGGGCTGAGAGTAAAATATTTCACCCCCTGTTTCTCCACTAATTCTACCACTGATTCATAAAGATGATGGACATTTTGAGGGGTAACCACCATAATAATCGTGAAATGATCGGGAGCAATATATTTTTGGATAACATTGAGTGCTGAGAATGTGTGCTCAAATGAAGAGGCTTGATTAGCAAACATTCGGTGAATGCTGTGCATTTTTTCGTTCCCATCGAGAGAAAGGGCAACATGAAAGCCATGTTGTGATAACCATAATGCTTTTGCCTCATCCAGTAATAATCCGTTAGTCGTGAGAGTTTTAGTGAGATACGTGTTGGTATTTTTGGCTTTTTCTTCAACTTTAACTGCCGATTTTTGAAGTAAATGCCACTCCAACAACGGTTCCCCTCCGAAAAACCCAAGTACCATCTCCTGTGATGGGTACTCAAACGCAAAATTAATAGCACGCATCGCCGTCTCTTCACTCATCCGTTTATCGACTTTTTCTCCCGCATAACAGTAATTACATCGAAGTTGGCAATTGTGAGTAAGGGAGAGAGTGAGGTTCATAAAACTCCACTGGTACGAAATGTCCTTGGTGGTGGTGGAGGTGATATATCAGTTACTTTTATAGTTATTTTATCTTCAAGTAATTTCCCTGTTACTATCATATTATTTTTAAATGCTACCCTATCAATTTTTGATTTGTCAATTTCACTAATATCTAAAATATAACTTTTGTCTTCTTCCTTTTGATAAACTGTTACTCGATTAGTATATAAAGTTTTAACTTCATGCGGACGGAATAATAAAAACGGATTTGTTACCGAGATTTTACTGAGTTGTTCGAGTGGGCATTCCGTGAACTCCCCTTTTTGCAAACACTCCTTGGTCACAAAAAAACCTTGTGTTTCTATAGATGTAACATCTGCCGATAGTGGCAATGTAAAGAAAATACTACTCAAAGAAATTACCAATGTTTTTTGCATTGTTAGCCCCATCTATCAAATTTTTTGATACGCATTCAAAAGTATTGTAGCAAATTTCACTATAAAATTGTGACAAATCTTGAAATAGTCACATTATTATCACAAATAATTAATAATTATGTAAGTTGAAAAAGAATATTGTATTCATAACGATTTCCGATAAAGCGTCTTTGGATCATGATCCGAAGTTCCTGACACCTCGTCAGATGAGACTGATTATTCAACATAATAAAGGATGGATAAGATGAAAAAAGCTCTCACGATTCTTTCACTCTGCGCTCTTAATTTAATGGCGGCAGAACAATCAACACCTCTAAAAGGTTTTTTAGGGATTCAATCATGCGTAGAAAATGGTCTTTTCACTGATTGTGGATTAAATAATTATGCAGAAGGTGGAAAACTTGTTGCTGTTATTGATGGTAAAACTTATAAAATTGATAAACAAAATATCAAACAAGGTCAAATTGATCCATTTATTATGAAGAGTGATATTAATTTTCAGGGGACAATCGTAGCCGACACTCTCAAATTAGACGCGCTATCGTTTCCAGTAGCAGTATCTACTGCTCCAAAGGAAAAACATAAAGGGTGTATGTAATCATCTCCCTCTTTGTATCCGCGTATGTAACCGAATCAATGTCTTTTGCTTCGGTCGCGGATATTGAGCATAACTTTGTTCTATAGTTTCCATAGTCAATTGATCGAGTGCCGGATTGGCTTTATCATTAATCAACGTTATATCCGATACCGTCCCATTGGGATAAAGATACATCTCTACATAGTTACTATCACCGTCTTTAAAAAGATTTGCTTCTTTGTCTGCTAAAAGTGCATTACCAACTCTTCTATCAATTCGGTGGATTTTGACGATATTTTCTACGATATAGGATTGCTCTTCGGGGGTTAAATCGGCAAACATATCCCCATAATGGCGTTTAATCAATCCTGCAACTCTCTCTATCGGCACAATTGGAGCCATTGAGACCTCATTATGAACTTCAGGCTCAGTGTTTATCTCAGGAGATACACTTTTTTTTTCAACTATCGGAATTTTTTTCGATTCATTGGAAGGAGATTTTTGCTTGAGATAGTGTATTGACTCTGGAGGTGACTCCACTGCAATAGGAGAAGATTGAATATAAGGATTTTTGAGAGAAATCAAGATTTTAGGCGGTTCTTTGTAGTGTTTATTTTTTTTATCCCTCTCAAATTGGCTCACTAGAATGATAATAATCAGCAGATGTATTATTAGTGCCGATAAAAAAGCGCGAAAAGAGAGTGATCTGTATTGCATAAAATATTATACGAATTCATCCTCCCTTTCTAGCTTAGCATAGATGATTATTTCAACCCTGCGACATAATCAGCAAGCACTTTCATATCACCATCGCTCAACGTTGCGGTTTGCCCTTTCATCAACGCGCCCATACCTTTGGTATTGCGGGTTCCGGCTTTGTACCCTTTAAGAGCATCAAGCGTTTTGGCTGAACTCCATCCCGCTATCACTTCGGATTTGCCCAAAGCCGCTTTTTCACCTTTAGCCCCGTGACAAGCTGCACATTTTTGAAACAAAGCGCCGCCTTCAGCAGCGCTCAACATAGCTGTGAGTCCAAGAATTGCAATTAACGTTTTCATAATAAATCCTTTTTATTTACTAATCCCGTTCGCCCTGAGCCAGTCGAAGGGTGATTTTTTAAACGTTCATGGTTCGACACGCTCACCACGAACGAAGAGACTATTGACTTATCCGCAACTCGGAACGTTTCCACTATCAGAGCCGTACTCTTTCGCAAAATCACCGATATCTTGGAGTTTATCCTTCATATCGGGATTCGTCAAAACCGGAACCGAAGTCGGAAAACGCTCACTGTACTCTTTGATAAACCCTTTTGCATCATTCGCAAAAAGCTCTTCCCATTCGGCAACCGTGTGCTCAGCCGCAAACTTGGTTCCGTTCATATTGAATTTCGCTTTAAGCGTTTTAAGATACGCTTTTTGACCCGCTTTAGCGTCTGCTGAAGCAACTGAAGCACTAAGTGCCGCGATTAACAAGATTGAGAGTAACTTATTCATCCTAAACTCCTTTTTCAGAGTTTCTCTTTCGAGATTCTCTTTTGATGAGAGCAGTATAAAAAGTTATTGTGAAGCGATTGTGGAGGTAATTAAAGATTTTGAAGACGATCGATTAAAGCAAGAGTTTGTTTCTCTTGTTCATAAAGGGCAAAATTTTTACGGACATAGGCTTGAAGGAGAAGTTTGAGATCATTGTTACCGTGAAACTCAAAATCCTGCTTCATCTGCTCGGTCAAAAAACGGGCAAAATCCTCCTCCACATCAATGTCGTAGCGTTTGGCATTGAGGGTGAGGGTTACTTTGGTCTTCATCCAAGCAAGCTTTCGATTTTAGAGACGATTGCTTCGATTTCAGCATCTTTTGCGGCGAGTTCATCGGCATACATTTTAATCTCTTCATCTTTTGCGGCAAGTGCCGCACTTAGGCGCTGGATCTCACCCTCTTTACTTTGTTCATTGCCTCGAATCGAAGCACTTTCAGTCCGAAGCGTTTCAACTTCCGTTTTCAGTGCAGATTGCTTTTCGAGCAAATCGGTAATAAGCGTGGTCAATTTTTCCAATGGGGTGGGATTAAATAGCATGATTAACCTTGGGTGATAGTCTTTAACATAATTTTAACACAGTTTCGCTCAGTATCACTGCGGAGGTCTCAAATTTGAGTAAATCATCGACGAAAAAAATACCCTACACTCATCATGAGATGTTTTCAGATCGGATAATCCGCTATAATTTATCAATGCTAAAAAAATTGCCTTGAGAGGGTGTTTGATGTTACTAACTGATCTTATCGGAACATTACAGTTGTCGATCGGCCCTGTCATCCTTATTTCCGGAATCGGCTTAATTATTTTAAGTCTTACCAACCGTTTCGGACGTATCGTCGATAGAACACGTCAACTCTCGGTTGAGCATCGTAGTTCTTCGAGCACAGATCAAGAGCGTATTTTATTGGAACTTAAAATACTTACCCTCAGAGCAAAAGTGATCAGAAGCAGCAATTTTCTGGCCGTACTAAGCGTTTTATTGGTTTCGTTTATTATCATCGGTCTATTTGGATCTGCTTTGTATCATTTTAATGTGACCTATATCCTCATCATCTTGTTTATTTCCAGTATCATTAGCTTGATAGTTTCACTTTTTTTATTTATCTATGATCTTGATCTCTCTTTGAAAGCCCTTTGGATCGAACTTCCAAAAGCATTAGCCAAATCCATTTAAGTTGGCACTGCCTTTTAGGTATAAGTCGTATACTATGTGTGGAGAGTTATACGATTAGCAAATCCAAATAAAGGGGACATAATGGCAAAAGGTCAAGATTCAAAAAAAGCTGTTAAAAAAGCACCGACAAAAACGTTAAAAGAAAAACGGACTGACAAAAATTCGAAAAAAAGTTAGAGATTAGAGATAATTCAAAAACAATAATTCAGCTTCTCGTTTTTTTCATTATGCCAAAGATTAAAATACTTTATGGAATTTACCCTATTAACGGGTATCAGATCTAACTCTATACTACTCATAAAAACGCGAAATTATTTCCCGATCTATCTTTCTTGAATGAATACAAGGCAAGTGATTACATTTTTTACAATAACCGCGTTCTAACCCACAGGATTATCGCTTATCATTTGCGACCAATTTATAATGATCTTTTTAATCAGGGTTTAGAGGAAGATGATTGGAAGCATAGGGTTTGCAATCATACGCTAAGACATACCTTCGCCTCACACCTAGCGATCAATCAAATACCCCTGTTTGAAATTCAAAAGCTTATGAATCATCGAGACATCAATATGACATTACGCTATATGAAACTCGCCGAAGCAAATAAGGTATCGGCGGTAGAGAAGATTTATTGAGAGAATAAAATTATTGTAATGGAATATTAGAGCCAACCAATGAAGGAAGTTTAGTAGGATTATCAAAATTAGAAAAAATATGCTGCAAAACTTTACGTAAATTATCAAAATTATTTTTAGCACCATATACAATTTCATTTATTGGCAATTTTGCTTTCTCAGCAACAAGCCTAAGTTCGAGATAAGGAAGTATTTTAGAATCCACAATTCTAAATTTAACATCTTTTCTTGGCACTGAACTCGTTCCAATATTGTTATAGACTATCCTCCATTCATTTTCTTCTTGAAATGCTAAACTTTTAAAAAATATAGATTTCTCAATGAGAAATCCAGCTAAACAACTTGCTATTGTTTCTATCTTATCGATAGTTTTTAACGTCTTAATATGTTTCATCAGCAAATCAAGAATTTTAGTTATTTCTTTTTCTTGTATTTCTTTTTCATAAATGACTGGTTTAATATAAATATTAATATCTAATATTTCTTCTCTTTTCCATCGAGTCAAATCTTTAAAATCGAATCCAAGCGAGACACCTGATCCATTTCGACCATATCCTTTCCATTGACTCAATTGATCTTTATGTTCAGAAAAACTAGCTATAAAAAATTGATGTATTAAGGCTTCGTCATTTAAATAATTTAACACATATTCAAAAAATTTACAAACAAGTGCGTCATTATTTTCATCAATGTATTTTTTTAAAAGTTTTTTGACTATGGATAAACCATAGCCAAGTTCAGAACTATCGTTTAAAAAACTGTATTCTGTTGCCCATATATTCTGATTTGACAAAATTCCAATAAAACCCTCTAGAGATGTGTAATGATATAAAAGTCCACTAAATTCTTCTATATGTTGTTCTTTTTGAAATATTTCGTATACACGATATTTCCAACAAAAATCTGTATCATTTAAATCAAAGTTTTCCATTAAAACCTACTCTTTTGAATTATTAATATCAAAACGCGATGAAAAGTTCTTGGATTCTACCACACTTTCAATGCTATAATAAGTAGATCATATTTAACGATTAAAGAATATCATGTGGAATGACCCCTATTCTATATCACAAAGAAACGTTACGCTAAAAAACAGAATATACTTTGCTTGTTAGGGAATTAGTGTCATGCAAAAATTTACATTTTTATATTTACAATTTTATTCAATAATATTTATTTTCCTGTTTTCAGGATGCCATAATCCTAATATTCCTACATCAATATTGCCTACATCAAACTATTTTTACAAAAACAATAGTGATTCGATTATCGTTTTTGTACATGGATTAAATGGAGGTTCTAATGAAACATGGACTAATCCAAATAATCATATATCATGGCAATCTCTCGTTCATAATGATGAAAGGTTCAAAAACTATAGTATTTATAATGTGAGCTACAATACAACCTTTTTTTCCAACAGTCTAAATCTATATGAACTATCAGAAAATATTAAAGAAACTCTTGAAAGCGATGGAGTTTTCAAATATAAACACATTCATTTTATAACACATAGCCAAGGTGGTCTCCTAATCAAACGCATGTTAATCTCAATGAAAAATTCGAATTCCAACCTTTTGGAGAATGTAAATAGTGTATCTTTTTTAGCCACTCCATCGCAAGGATCTTCATTAGCTAATATGACTAATTATCTTCCTCAAAACATAATGTCATCTTCAATACAAGATCTAAAAACCAATGATTACAATACTTATTTAGTTTCTCTGAATGATGAATGGCAAGATTTTTTCAAACTAAAATTTCGTCCTTCTTTAAAATGCTGGTATGAAACAGAGTCGGTGAATGGTGCAATGGTTGTAAATAGAAATGAATCTTCATCTTATTGTGATAAATCCATTGCCTTACAAAAAAATCATATTAATATTTCCAAACCTGCCAATAATAACGATGATGCTTATAAACAAGTTATGTATCATGTTCAAAATGCTGCATCTTCAAGATACCCAAATAAAAACGATGTGAGTAAAATTTATTGGATGGATTTTCCTTATCTCAAACACCCATTGAAATTAGATCAAAAAGTTGTTACGACTGAAAAACGTTTAGAATTAATTAATAAAGGAAATGAAACTCTTTTTTTAGACAATATCACTTTAATGTCAGGAATATGCTTTGATCTAAATGGGACTGGACTGAAACAAAGAGCATGGGTTTTAGATAGTGGGATTTTTAATAGAAACCTGCAAGTTGATGATAAAACTATAGATTCACCTTTTGTTCATATCAAACTCTTACCTAATGAACATATTTATATAAAAGTAAAATTTGACAGATATCTAACGGAAAAAGTAAAAAATACTTTTTCATCCAATGATTTTCGTGATTTTTCCTTTCCATTTTTGGAAAATGATGAAATAAATGATTCAATAAAATCTCAATTTATTCCTTACATACTCACAATAAAATCAACAACAGGCTATTCAGAATGTATCAATTTAGATAAGATGTAAAAATATTTTATAGCTTAGCCAAATAAAATACTTAATCTCAAAAACCCCACCCAAAAACTCACCTTAACTCAGCAGCCTATAGGCAGTCATCCTCTTTAAGAAACAGGTTTTCCGCTATAATTCGACAACTATAGTAGAAACTAATTCAGGGTAACTCATTGCCGATTTTTAAAGTCCATACCCCTTATCAAGCTGCCGGTGATCAGCCTGTTGCCATCGAAGCACTCTCTTCCGGTATAAAACGCGGTGAGCGCTATGTATCCCTTGAAGGGGTAACCGGTAGCGGCAAAACCTACACGATGGCCAAAGTGATCGAGAGTGTTCAACTTCCGACGATTATCATGACCCACAATAAGACCTTAGCGGCACAGCTCTACAGTGAGTTTCGCTCGTTTTTTCCCGAAAACCATGTCGAATATTTCATCAGTTACTACGATTATTATCAGCCCGAAGCCTACATCCCAAGACAAGATTTGTTTATTGAAAAAGACAGCTCGATCAATGATGAGCTGGAACGTCTGCGACTCTCTGCCACCGCCAATCTCCTCAGCTATGATGACGTTATCGTTGTCGCTTCCGTCTCTGCCAACTATGGGTTGGGTGATCCCGAAGAGTATGAGAAGATGGTACAGGTTATCGCTATCGGAGATGAAATCAACCAAAAAAAGCTCCTTCTTCGCCTCGTTGAAATGGGGTATGCCCGTAATGACACCTATTTTGACGGCGGGCACTTTCGGGTCAACGGGGAAGTGGTCGATATCTATCCCCCCTACTGGCAGGATCAGGCGGTGCGTATCGAATTTTTCGGGGACGAAGTGGAACGTATGACGTTTTTTGAACCCCTCAGTAACACGATGACCGAAAAACAAGAGAGTGTGACGATCTATGCCACCAGCCAGTTTGCCGTAGGGCAAGAGAAACTCTCCCGTGCGATCAAGCGGATCGAAGATGAGTTGGGAGAACGCCTTAGTGAATTGGACAAGCAAGGCAAGATTGTCGAAATGCAGCGTCTCAAACAGCGATGCGAATTCGACCTCGAAATGCTTCAGGCGACAGGGATGTGTAAGGGGATCGAAAACTACTCCCGCCATCTCACCGATAAATTGCCCGGAGAAGCCCCCTATACCCTACTAGACTATTTCACTCTGCATCACGATAAATTTCTCATTATCGTCGATGAGAGCCATGTGAGTCTCCCGCAGTTTCGGGGGATGTTTGCGGGAGATCGGAGCCGCAAAGAGGTTCTCGTCGATTACGGTTTCCGCCTTCCCAGTGCACTCGACAACCGCCCCCTGATGATCGATGAGTTTATGCACAAAGCGCCTCACTATATGTTTGTCTCCGCTACCCCTGCCGCGCAAGAGATCGAGATCAGTACCACCATCGCCCACCAGATTATCCGTCCGACCGGATTGCTCGACCCGATCATCACCATCAAGCCGAGTGAAAATCAGGTAGAAGATCTACACGATGAGATCAAAAAAACGGTCGCGCTCGGAGATCGGGTTCTCGTCACCGTACTCACCAAAAAAATGGCCGAAGCCCTCACCAAATACCTCGCCGATTTGGGGATCAAAGTGCAGTATATGCACTCCGAGATCGACGCCATCGAGCGCAATCAGATCATCCGAGGTCTCCGTGTCGGCGATTTTGACGTTCTCATCGGGATCAATCTCCTACGAGAAGGGTTGGATTTACCGGAAGTAAGCCTCGTCGCTATTTTAGATGCCGATAAAGAAGGTTTCCTGCGTTCTGAAACAGCACTGATTCAAACCATCGGACGCGCCGCGCGGAATGAACACGGGCGGGTCATCCTGTACGCCCAAAAGATCACCGGATCGATGGAACGCGCTATCGCGACCACGACCAAACGCCGTGCAATCCAAGAAGCGTACAATACCAAACACGGCATTACGCCGACAACAACCAAGCGCTCCCTTGATGAGAATCTTAAACTCGAAGATGTAGGTGATTTATACAATCGCTCTAAAAAAGCGAAAACCCTCCCTGCGGCAGAACGTAAAAAACTGATCGAAGAGCTGAATCTCAAGATGAGAGAAGCGGCTAAAAAACTGGAATTCGAAGAAGCAGCGCGTTTACGCGATGAAATAGCAAAGATACGAAAACTATAAAAATTAAAAAGGAGAAAGCGCGGTTCACTGCGCGTGGGCTTCCTGCCTAAGGAAGCTCAGCGTTAGCGTAGACACAGGGGTTTTACTCCTGTGGCGTTAAAAATCAAATGGATGATATGTTAAACAACCTCTCGACGTACGGCTACATTGTACTCTTTCTCTATTCCCTTGGCGGGGGGTTTGTCGCCTTATTGGGTGCGGGAGTTCTCAGTTTTATGGGAAAAATGGATCTGTCTCTCTCCATTGCAATCGCTTTTAGTGCAAACTTCATCGGCGATTCACTCATGTTTTACATGTCCCGATATCACAAAAAAGAGATGATGGAATATTTTAGAAAACATCGCCGTAAACTCGCATTTTCCCATCTTCTTCTCAAAAAACACGGCTCATGGATCATTATCATTAAAAAATTTATCTATGGGCTCAAGACGCTTGTCCCTATCGCTGTCGGGTTAACCAAATACGATTTTTGGAAATTCAGCGGCTATAACGCACTGGGTGCAGCCATTTGGGCAGTTATTGTCGGTGGGGGAAGCTATCTTTTCGGCGGGGCCTTGATCGAAGGGTATAAAATTGTGGCGGATAAACCGTATTTGGCTCCGGTTATGTTGATCATTGTCGGTGGAAGTGTTTGGTTTTATCTCTCGTTAGCAACAAAAAAACAAAAATAGAAAAGAATCTGAGTGTGGATGGGGAGGAGGGATTCGAACCCCCGAATGACTGGACCAAAACCAGTTGCCTTACCGCTTGGCGACACCCCAATAGGAGAGGGGAATTGTAGAAAAATTCCCCTTAAGAAAGTTTTATACGGATTAAAATAATAGTTTTTCTTCGGTTTTCGGCCCTTGATTTTCGGTAGTATCCGGTGCCATTGACGTGTCAGTATACTCTTCAGTACCGTTTGCGTCATTAACCGGTGCACGGTAAACCCCTGCCGGAAGGTCAAAGTA
>Ga0156081_1012_pt1 | contig 9382 bp, 4 predicted proteins | sample RifCSPlowO2_02_FD_107734 | JGI IMG/M metagenome (GOLD analysis project Ga0156081, IMG submission 107734) | Sulfuricurvum sp. RIFCSPLOWO2_02_FULL_43_45
AATGCCGCTGTAAGAGCAGACAATTTGTTATCTTTTTTCGTTTTGTTAATGTGACGAAGTGACTCTGCAAGAGCCAAGAACTCACCCAAAGAATCCCAACGAAGGTGACCTTCGTTTACAAATTGCTCAACGTGTTTCGGAGCCGATCCGCCCGCACCCGTTTCGAACAATCCTCCGCCTGCAAGGAGAGGAACGATAGAGAGCATTTTAGCCGATGTTCCCAGTTCTAAGATAGGGAACAAGTCAGTCAAATAGTCACGAAGAACGTTACCCGTTGCTGAAATAGTATTTTGCCCTGCACGTACACGTTTCAAAGAGAACGCCATAGCAACTTCAGGTGCCATAATATGGTACTCAATCCCTGATTTATTGAATTCAGGAAGATACGCGTTTACTTTTTTGATAATTTCAGCATCGTGAGCACGGTTTTCATCCAACCAAAACACAACCGGAACGTTTTCGATCTCTGCACGCTCAACTGCAAGACGTACCCAGTCTTTGATCGGGATATCTTTCGCACGAGACATACGCCAGATATCGCCTTTCTCTACGTTGAAGCTCATCAATACGCCGCTATCATCAGATACAGTGACTACACCCTCTTCCGCGATTTCGAATGTCGTTGGGTGTGAGCCGTACTCTTCCGCTTTTTGAGCCATCAAACCGACGTTAGAGACAGAACCCATCGTCGTTACGTCGAATTGACCGTTTGCTTTACAATCTTCGATGATTTCAGAGTACATGGTTGCGTAACAACGATCCGGAATCGTAACGATACATTGTTCTACTTTTCCCGCAGGATTCCACATTTTACCGCCATCACGTACCACAACCGGCAATGAAGCATCGATAATAACATCATTTGAAGCGTGAAGATTTGTGATCCCTTTGTCAGAGTCAACCATCGCCATTGCCGGCTGAGTTGGGTAAACCGCCATAATAGCCGCTTCGATTTCCGCTTTTTTATCAGCAGGAAGTTTTGCCAATTTTTTGTACAAATCACCAAGACCAAGATTCGGATTAACTCCGATCTCTTTGAACTCTGCCGCATATTTTTCAAATACATCTTTGAAGAATACCGATACCGCATGACCGAACATGATCGGATCACTTACTTTCATCATCGTTGCTTTAAGGTGGATCGACCAAAGGATGTTTTTCTCTTTTGCTTCAGAAATCGCATCAGCGTAAAACGCACGCAATGCTTTAGTGCTCAAGAATGTACCATCAAGGACTTCACTATCAACCGCATTGATCTCTTTGAGAACGTTACCGTTAAGTGAAATCGTCACTTTACCGTCACCTTTTTTGGTGATTGATTGCTCATTCGCATAGAAATCACCGCTGTTCATGTGGGCAACGCGAGTTTTTGACCCCTCGTCCCAAGCACGTAGTTTGTGAGGATTTTTCTTCGCAAAGTTTTTAACCGCAACCGCAGCACGGCGGTCTGAGTTACCTTCACGTAGAACCGGATTAACCGCTGAACCGAGACACGTTGCGTAACGTGCAAAAATCTCTTTTTCTTCGTCTGTTTTTGGTTCTTCAGGATACAAAGGAAGATCGTATCCTTGAGACTGAAGTTCTTCGATACATGCTTTCAATTGAGGAATTGAAGCTGAAATGTTAGGGAGCTTGATGATGTTACCATCTGGTTGTGTAGCGATAACGCCCAACTGTGCAAGATTGTCGGGGATACGCTGAGCGTCACTCATACGTTCTGGAAATGTTGCGATAACACGACCTGCAAGTGAAATATCACTTGTTACAACTTCAACGCCTGCGGCTTGTGTGAATGCATTTACGATTGGAAGTAGCGAATAGGTCGCTAGTGCCGGTGCTTCATCAATTACTGACCAAATGATTTTTGCCATCAGGTTCTCCTGTTATTTTTTTTATGAAAGCATCATAACACTTACGTCCGACATTTTTTCACTTTGCCCATACTACAAGCGCAAAAAGTTAGAAATATGTTTCATTTTGTAGCATTTACTATGTTTTGATGGTGTGTAGAAAAGTAACTACTGTACACATGTTCACCATTTTTGCCTCGGACAAAATAGAGGTAATCCGTGTGTTTAGGATAGAGTGCAGCATGGATGGCATCTTTGGAAACATTACAGACGGGAAAGGCAGGCAAACCTTTGTTTTTATACGTATTATAGGGAGTTTTGTCCGTGCGTATTCGACGCGCCGTCACTTTTTGATGAGAATATTCACCGTAGTTAAGGGTTCCATCCATTTGAAGACGCATCCCTTTTTCTATCCGATTATCGATCACGGAGCTAACAAACGGCATATCGGACAATGATGCAGCCTCTTTTTGAATAACCGATGCTTTTGTTACAATTTGTAACCATTTTTCTTTATTATACGGCTTCTTATACTCATCTGCCCAGATTCTCATCTTTTGTTCCGACTCATTTAAAAGATGTATGATCAGTTTTTCTTCACTGATCGCATTCGGAATACTGTAGGTATCCGGTACAAAACTCCCCTCTTTATAAGGGGCATGCTTTTCATACGCACGTTGAAGAAGATTCATATCGAGTGAAAGTTCATCACTAAGTTGACGTAAAAATATGACCGTAGTCTCTCCGGGGATCAAGGTAATGGCACGGGTAGCCGCTTTTGCCGTTGTCAATTTATAAAGATACTCGATACGGCTTGTTTTCTCCTCTTTTAGATCAATCCACCCTTGCTGAGGCTGACCGAGCAAACGGAGAATAAAGGCATCAATCTTATAGAGATTTACCCCTTCATCTTGGAGGTGTGCTATACTTTTAAATACGGAACCTTGCGGGATATAGACGATTTTTGGTGATGTGACGGTAGAGAACAGGTAGGTCATGAAAGAGACAATTATCACCAATATTATTCCCAAAACCCATAGGTACATTCTTTTTGGTTTATTTTTTACTTTTTTTCTAGGCTTTTTCACGTTTATCGCTTTGCTTGAAGGTATTAATTGTGATCGTTTGAGCTTTAATGGACTCAAAATCGAGAAATTATATCTCAAATGGGAAAATGGGCTCCTGATTCGTGCTTCAAAAGTTGATCTGAGCGCGTTTAAACGTGACAATCTTCCTCTTACCCTAAAGCCATTGGGAAAACTTCCTCCCCTTATTCGGCATACTCAGCGCTGGGTAAAGCAAATCGATATTGATACTATTCAATATGAGTCCATTCGCCTCTCTTTGCACTACCGTGAAAACTCCCTCGGCAAAATTACGTTATATGATGAAAATGGTTCTTACAACGGCACTTTTTCCCTCAATGAAAATCTCTTTAAACTATCATTGCCCCATGCCAGACTCAACGGTGCGCTCATTAGCGGAAATTTAACGGTAGAACTCCCGCAACAACGGTTACATACTAATATAAGCCTAAACCTTCCCCAAACTCCTCCCCTCATTATCAAAGCATCCGGAGATACCGATTCGTTGATGTTTGCCCTTCATACCGATGAGCCGCTGCGCAGCGTTCAACCGATCATCGATTTTTTAGATGTTGATCCTGAAGTTCAACCGTGGATAACTCACTATGCCAAAGCTTCGTTAATCACTCTTGAACGCTTTGAAGGTAAATTTCATTACGATAAACCCGAAGAACTTATCAAGGGGCTGCAAGCCAAAGCGACTATTTTCAATGGAGAATACACCTTTGCACAAGGTTTCGAACCTATCAAATCTCCCCGTATCGATTTGTACTACCGCGTAGGCAAACTTCACATTCTTCCAAAAAGCGGGACTTTTTATGCTCTCCCAACCGAAAACAGCAGTGTAATTCTTGACTTTACGACCCCTCACACTATGCTGGATGCTCAAATACGGACGGCGCATGCCAAACTCAATGTTCCGATCACAAATCTTTTAAATTTTTATGACATTCACCTGCCGATTCAGCAAAGTTCGGGAGAATGTGATGTGGATCTGAATCTCTCTATCAATCTGCATAGCCTGGATACTGTTGTAAAAGGGATCTTTCGACCTACCGCTTCGGAATTACTTTTGGACCAGATACCGCTAAAAACGCAAGGGGGAGTTGTCAATGTCAATCGAAACAAGGTTACATTCGACAATTTTACGGCCCATTACGGTGAAGATGTCGCTCACGCACGGGTAAAAGGGGAATATGACGCTTCCAGCGAAGAAGGGTCGGTATCGATTGATGCCTATGATATCGTACCCTTAGGGAACAAAAAACAGCTGAGTTTATGGGATTCCCGTGAACCTTTGCGTGTTAAATACATCATTGCTCCCAAAGGAGATTCTCTCAGCATCATGCCATCACGCTGGAACGTACTGGGAGAGAAACTCGACATTGAAGCCTTTCGTGCCCCATTCGACTATCGCAATGCGACAAGTTCTCTCCAATCTGTCCCTTTCAGCCTCTCAAATACTATTCATGGAAAAATCAACGGGTATTTTAACGGATCGAAAAAGCAAACGGATATACAGATTGAACTCAATGATTTTAAATTGGGAGAGATACAGCTCACGCATGCCCCTTTTAACATCGATATCCATTACGATCACAACCATTCAACGCTCCGCTCTTCACACGCCTCGGCATGGAGTATCCATCAACTCCCACTACTCTTATCCCCATTCCATGCGAGTATGGATGGGAATGAGATTGCATTTGAGCAGATTGAAGCCGTCTTAGGTGATTTACTGAAAGGAAAGTTCACCGGTCACTTATCGCTCGATACGCTCAAAGGGTCCATTCGAATCAACGATATGATTCCGCTCAGTCCTAAAATATCCCCTCTCGTTGACGCACAAGAATCCCTTCAACTCTCACTCGATGCCTCCGGTGAAGAGATAATTTTAGACTCTGATGCTCTTAAAGCCCATTTTTCGACCATCCCAAATGGGTGGAAAATTACACTGGATGATATAGCCTTGCTCTCGATGCGCTCCCCTATTCTGCGTCAATATCATGTTGAAAAGGGAAATCTTAACCTTTTTTATACTCCTGAAAACTCGCAATATACCTTTAACGGTACGATCGAATACCCTTATTCACTGATGATGATTAATGATAAGGCCGTATCCAAGTATCACTTTAGCGGTCTCTATCAAGACGGACGGACGAGTATTCGGGTTAATGATCGTCTAATCATCAATCGGCGCGATGATCAAATCGATGTTCAGGCTAAAAACATCGGTATCAATGTCCCGCAGCTGTTTTCTTTTCTTATCGCCAATCAACCGAATCAAGAGTCTTCATCCAAGGGAGATTCTCAAACGCCCCCGATTCGCATTCACACCTCCAATACCTACCTCTATCTGATGAAAGGACGTAAAATTGTCGCTGATCGAATGGAAGCCACATTAAACAATGATGATTTGGATGCTTCGCTCTACCACATGGGTGGAAGCGCCGCGCTTAAAATACGCAACGGCCTCTTTTATATTGACGGAAACGGATTCAACGATAAATTTATGGAGCATCTCTTTGCCCTCAGTGATTTTAGCGGAGGGAAATTCTCCTTTCAGGCTAAAGGAGAAGCCGACGCATTTGAAGGGGTTATGCGGGTTGAAAATACGATTTTAAAAGATTATAAGGTACTCAACAATGTCCTCGCCTTTGTCAATACCGTCCCCTCATTAGCGACCTTTTCACTCCCAAGCTACAACAGACAAGGACTTCCGGTCAAAGAGGGATATGCCCATTTTGCCTATAATAAAGGTATTGTGAATGTCGATAATTTCACCCTGAACTCTCCTGAGATGAATATTCTCGGTGAAGGGCGTGCTGATCTGAATGCCCAAATACTCAATGGTACGCTGACCCTTAAAACCGATCTGGGTTCCGTTCTGGGAAAAGTGCCGATGGTGGGGTATATCCTCTTCGGGGAGAATGGTTCTCTCTCCACAACCCTCACCCTCAGCGGAAAACTCGATGATCCTAAAGTCGAAACGGCGATTGCCAAAGAGATTGCCACGGCTCCGTTTAATATTCTCAAACGGACGGTTGTGTATCCGTTTTTGTGGATGATGGATGATAAGAAGAAAAAGTAATTTCCAATATTACAATTCCCCTCCTCCACGAACAATATCCATCCCGTATTTATCCCTCACTTTGGTCAAAGCATCGGTCAGATTGCGCATTTTAGTATCCGTTTGGATTTCAAGCAGATCAAAACTTTTCGGATCATGATGGATAAATTTGGTAGCACTCATAGCGATATAGCGGACACTGATATGGGGATAGATATCAAGCTCTTTAAATTTTTCGATCGTAAAAGTTTGAAGGAATGTTTCATTAAAAAGGCGATAAAGGGTAAATTGCTTTTTTGAATGCCCCCAATTCTCATACCCCAATGAAAAAGCGTAGGTGGTAGGATTGACCCCCAGTTTCATAATCGTATGGCTCCAATGACGTACCAAGATATGGATGCGCCGATAGAGTTCCTCTCTCTCTTTTATGGGGTGATCCATCGATCGTGATATCCCTATCCCTTTTCGGGATCGGCTCGCTTGCACCGCTTCGTTATCACACCCTCTCATCCTCGCATACAGGTCCATGCCTCCCCTGCCCCATGATTGGATCAGGGTTTGCGATTTCCACGCATCACCGATGGTTTTAATGCCGTAGCGTTCCATTTTGAGCGAATACGCTTTTCCGACACCCGGAAATTCACCGATACCGATATCGCGAACAAACGGTTCAATCTCATCGCTATAAATGACACGAACCCCATAAGGTTTGGCGGCTGAGGTGGCAAGTTTTGCTATCCATTTGGAGCGGCTCGCTCCGATCGAGACCGGAAGTTTAAACTGCAACATTATCTGATGCTGGAGGTGTCGGATAAACTCGTAGGTATCCGCTTCATCAATCCACCCTCGCAAATCCCCGAACATCTCATCGATGCTGTATTGCTCCATCACCGGTACTACGGTAGAGAGGTACTCCATCAATTCATGGCTCATCGTATGATAGAGAAGATGGTTGGGAGGAAGGACAATGAGGTGAGGACAAAGTCTCAGTGCTTCGTGAACACTCATGGCCGTTTTGATACCGTAGCGACGAGCTTCATAGCTCGCCGTAGTGATAATGCCGCGTATCGTATCGCCGTCTCTAAAATAGTTACTGCTATCGTGCTCAGCATGAAACAGCGAGGGGACAAACGCCCCGGAATTGAGGGTCATCAGTTTTTTAGCGGGTACGGTTTTTTTGTCAAAAATAAAAGGATCGCCTCTCCCTCCGACCGCAACACATTTCCCCAGCAAAGAGGGGTTACGGACACGTTCACAAGAGGCGAAAAAACAGTCAAGATCTAAATGGATTATCATACATCGAAGAATATAACACCTTGAAAAATAATTGCCGATTTATGTCTATATGACATTAACTGCTTCATTTGATCTGTATCAAAACATATCTTTTCTTGATCAGCTACTATAGTTGTATTTTATATGAGGAGATGAGAATGAGAAAAATCGCGACTATTATGCTTACGCTTATAATCGGTTCAGGAGCCATTTTGGCAGATGCCCCGATATTAACCGATGAGACAAAAGCATTGCTCAAAGAAGCAAGAGGAGAGATAGCGTCTATAGAACCGCAAAAGCTCAAGGCACTGATGGCAGAAGATAAAATCATACTTTTGGATGTAAGAGATCCTGATGAGTGGGGAAAAAATACGATTGCTTACGATCGTCAAGTCAAAATTTCACGGGGATTTCTGGAAATCAAATATCCAAAATTGATCCTTGATAAATATACCAAAGAGGATACATTTGTTGTTTATTGCGCGTTGGAGCCGAGATCGGTATTCGCGGCACAGCGATTAATGCAGTTAGGATTTAAACACGTCATGTACCTTCAAGGCGGATTGAAAAACTTTAATCCTTAAGCCGTCTCATATATCTCAAACTTCCCAGTATTTTTTACTGACGAGAAGTTTTTTAATTTGCGGAGCGATCTGCGGGTCGCTTTCTCCGACGCTCCACAGTTTTTTGCTCATCTGACGTATTGCATCCTTAAAATCATCCTCAATCAGTGCTAAAACTGCCGTCGAAAAATATCCGCTTAAGCGCTCTTTTTCTGCCATAAAACGATACTCTTCAGCAACATGCTCAAGAGTATCCATCGCGTACAAAGAGGTTGTTGCTCCGCTCTCCAATTTTATCAAGAGCCATAATGCAATAAATTCTATGGAATAGCACTTTAGTATCTGTGTAGAAAAAGATTCAAACGTATCACAACCGCTTTGTTCATACTCATGGATAATAAGATCTATCACCGATCGGATATGTTCCAGAGGAACCATCTCAAAGAGTTCTCGTCCGACACTGATCCCTGCGGAGTGTTCGGCACCGAGATAGATCCGTGCCCCTTTGTCCGTATTGCCGAAATTATTGGTACGCAGCCCGATGAGCCCGATATCGCAATGCTGGTGTCTGCCGCACCCTTTTGCACATCCTGAAATCCCTATTTGAATACGATGCTCACTGATTTTTTCCAAAGGGAGCAATTGCGCATCGTCTTTAATGTCCCAAAAAGAGTAAGGGCAATAATGGCTCCCCGCACACGCTACGATAGTTTGACTCTTTTTGAGATGTTCAAAAGGAGAGAATGGCTGAGATAATCCGAGAATATAAAGATTGTGATCCGTACTTAATCGTACCTCGGCAGAGTGTGTCTCGGCAAAATCCGCAATAGCCATCAACTCTTCGGCACTGATACGCCCGAAATTGCTCTCATAGCAAAATGCATAACTGCCGTCTTTAAGCCGCTGATATTTCGAAAAAAGCCCTTTTTCCAGAACCAAATCGCCCGCTTTTTGCCAAGATTGCTTGTACTCGTGTGCGACATATTCCACAAAAGCTTCCATTCCGATCTCTTCGAGGAGGTGAAACAGGCGTGTTCGCGTTCGGGTAAATCGCAATCCATGCTTGTTGAATGCTTCGATAAAGGCTTTGAAAAAAGATACTACCTCATCGGGAAGCAAAAATATATCGGCACTGCGGGCGATCTCGGTATTTTTACCCCCCATATAGACATTAAACCCAAAAACACCCTCTCTCTTTGCCAATGCGAAATAGAGATCATTGGCAAAAAATGAGGTGACATTGGCACTGTTGCCCGAAATCCCTGTGGATATTCTACGCGGCAGCATACCGACAAGACGGGGAGTTTTGAGAAAATATTCCTGCATTTGCATTATCAGAGGATAGGTCTCGATCACACTCATACACCCTCGTCCATCATACACATCACTCACAATGTTGCGTACGTTATCGCCGAAAGTTTGCCATGTTGTAATCCCGATTTCGTTGATCTGTTTATATATCTGCAATACATTCTCGCAAGTTAGCCCATGCAATTGCAGACCGGCACGCGCGGTCAAAATAATTTCAAGCTCATTGCG
>Ga0156081_1048_pt2 | contig 9174 bp, 8 predicted proteins | sample RifCSPlowO2_02_FD_107734 | JGI IMG/M metagenome (GOLD analysis project Ga0156081, IMG submission 107734) | Sulfuricurvum sp. RIFCSPLOWO2_02_FULL_43_45
AAGCATGGAGTGATTTAGGCGAATTGCTGTTTTGTCGGATGCTGACACCGAAGATCATTTCTGAACACACCGTACAAATCACTTACGAAAAACTCGACCTCAGCGATTCGTTTCACCGTTCAGAGGAAAAAGAGGAAAAATACGGAATCGCATCCCGTTTCGCAGCGATTCATAAAAACGAAGAACCGGCATTTCTGAGCGCCTACCTGCGAGCTTTACATAGCGTCAAAGTCGGGGAGAGAAAACGGATTCTTAATCTGGGGATCAATACAGGGGACGAATTCGACCTCATCCGTCAAATCCTCTCCTCTGAAGAGTACATGAATCTCTCCCTCGTCGGGATCGATTTTTCACAAAGTGCCATCAGTGTTGCACGAGAGCGATTCAATGAGGGGAATGCTATCTTTTACGTCCACGACATCAACGATCTCGCCTCACTCGACTTAGGACGCTTTGACCTCATCATCACGATCGGAACATTGCAAAGCAGTACATTGGAGTTCAAAGCCCTCTTTGCGTCGTTAGTACAAGAGTATTTGAGTAAAGAAGGGGCGATGATTTTAGGATTTCCAAATTGCCGTTGGATGGGAGGAGAGATGATTTACGGTGCCAAAGCTCCTAATTATCCCTATTCAGAAATGTCGATACTCATCAAAGATATCTACTACTGTAAAAAATATTTGCAGCAAAAAAAGTTTCGAGTTACCGTTACGGGTAAAGATTATCTATTTTTAACCGGGACAAAAATAGGATAAATTACTTACTTCCGTTCCAAATATCTTTAACCGGGTGTTTGATATGAATGGCTTCCACCGTCTCATCTTCTTCTTTGAGATGGTAAACTTCTTTATCCGGCGTAACACAAAAGACTTCAAACTCTAAAAGATGCGGATTTTGTTTAACGACAACTTCTTTAATATTTAAACTATTCGCATACCTTCGTATTTCCGTGACTGCTTTCATATCAGTCGTCGTAATTTTAACGATTAAATCACCTTTGTACCCTGCATACGTATTGATCTCCTTGATATCAAAATCAAGTGCAAAACGGATAATCAGCTTTCTCTCTGATTGCATGAAGTTTTCCTTCTTACTATAAAATCGATACAACTATTGTAACCAACCATGACAAAAATTTATCCTTTTTGACAATAATCGATTCTCTGAGAGATTTACAAGCGTTGTTGACCCATTAAATCTATTTCGCTAGGATAAGAACTTCATACAAAGGGTAATCATGCTCAAACCTCTCTTTTTATTATTTATTTTTATGGGTTCACTGACCCTGTATGCCCGAAGCGAAGTCGAAGCGATCAATCTTTCACTGCAATCACTGGGAAGCGAAGAGAGTTTAAATGACACCCAAGTTCTGGATAATACCCTCGATCGCTATCGAGGGACCATTAAACCTCTCTATCATCGCTATACCCAAACAACCGCCGAAATTGAACACATCAAAGCCAAATTTACCGCAGAGGAAATCCCCGTTTTTTTCGCACTAATTCCGTATGCCGAATCAAAATTCAATCCATCGTCTCGAGGCTATGGAACAGCCGGTTTATGGCAATTCGGAAAACAAAGCGCTAAAAATTTCGGATTGAGTGTCAAAAAAGGGCATGACGAACGCTTAGATCCCGATAAATCTACGGATGCAGCGATACGCTATATAAAATACCTCAAAAAAGAGTTTGGAAGCTGGTATTTGGCTGATTTTGCCTATGCCATGGGAGAGGGAACACTAAAGAGGATCATTCAACATAATGGAAGTAAAAAAATATCCGTTTTACTCAAAGACCCTCACTTCCCCTCAGGAACGAAAGCCCATTTCGCTAAAACACTGCTGCTCGATGCAAAAATACATTACACAAAATCAGAAGATGAGAAAGAACAAACTTCCGTCGTAGTGAGCCCACGTGCCCTATAGGGTATGTCAAACTATGAACAAACACCCTTCGACATGCTCAGGGTGAATGGCTTCATTTATCCGATATTCGTATAAACCGCTTGGACGTCATCGTCCTCTTCGAGCTTATCGATCAGTTTTTCAATATCCGCCATTTGCTCATCGCTAAACTCTACCGGAGAGTTTGCGATACGCTCTAACGCAGCGCTATCAGGTGTAATCCCCAAACTTTCAAGTTCAGCCGACAAAGCTCCAAATGCGGTGTATTCGCCGTACACACTCACTTCACCCTCTTCTTCTTCGATACTTTCCAACCCTGCATCGATGAGTGCGAATTCAAGCTCTTCGAGATCCATAGCAGGTTTTGGAAATCGAAACACCGCTTTACGACTGAACATAAATTCGAGCGAACCGTTGTTAAGAGTTTCCCCTTTGGCACGACCAAAAATCGTACGAACATTCGAAATCGTACGGGCATTGTTATCGGTAGCACACTCCACAAAAATGAGCGCACCATGAGGCGCTTTTCCCTCAATGTTCATCTCTGCCAAGGAGATAGCGTCTTTACCGCTGGCGCGTTTGATCGCCGCATCGATATTGTCTTTCGGCATATTTTGCGCTTTAGCCGTCAAAATCGCACTGCGGAGTTTCGGGTTCATATCGGGATCTTCACCACCCTCTTTAGCCGCCATTGTGATAATTTTGCCGAGTTTTGGAAATACGCGTGACATATTTCCCCAACGCTTCATTTTTGCCGCTTTGCGATATTCAAACGCTCTTCCCATACGGTACTCTCCCTCGAATTTACTTAAAAAATTGTGAAATTATAGCCGTTTTAAGGGATTTTAACAACTCCTTTATTGCTGTATAACGATGTTTATCTGGATTATGCTATCCTATAAGAGTAGACTCAATTTGTAATCCATGTGAAAAGGAAGATTCGTGTCACCCCAAAAAAAGTTTGACTCTCCTTTTGCACGAAATCTTTGGCAAACAATCGCTATTTTAATACTTTTCATTGCCATCTTCATCGCTTACGTCTATGCCGAAAAACGAATAGAACATGCTAATGAATTGCGTCTACGTTCCTTTTTACTCGCGGATGAATTACGTCAATCTTCAGACGATCTGACCCGCATGGTCCGTACCTATGTCGCAACCGGAAATATCGCCTATAAAAATCATTACCAAGAAATTCTTGATATCCGCAACGGTAAAATCCCCCGCCCCCTTCAATATCAAAACATTTATTGGGATTTGGTCGGATTGAATAACCAACAACCCCGCTCTCGCAGTAATGAGTCACTCCCCCTGATCGAAATGATGCGTCAAGCAGAGTTTACCGATGCTGAGTTTGCTAAACTCTCCGAAGCAAAACGTAACTCTGACACTCTCACCCAAACCGAATTTGCTGCAATGATACTAATCGAGTCAAAAACAGCCTCCTCCGTTGAAAAAGATATTCTGTACTATAAAGCACTTGAACTCCTCCACGATGAAACCTACCATAATGCCAAAGCCTCAATCATGCATCCTATCGATGAGTTTTATCATTTAATGAGTGTCCGAACGACGGCTGCGGTTCACTCTGCTGAAACAGCCGCTTTTATTTTACGGAATATTTTAATTCTGATCGGATTATTCTTACTCTTTATGCTTTGGCGTCTGAACAAAACACTGCGAATAACGCTAGGAAGCTCAGTCGATGACGTGCATGAGTACATTACACACATCGGCAGCGGAGATTTTTCACACACGATAGAGATAAAAGATACTAATAAAGAAAGTATCTTGGGGTGGTTAGGGGAAACCCAAGAAAAGCTCAAAGAGCTTATTGCAAATAATGAACGGCTTAAAAAACTTTATGCAGCTCTCAGCCAATGCAATCAGGCAATCGTACGCTCTACCAGTATTGAAGAGCTATTTCCGATTATCTGCCGTGATGCGGTCGATTTCGGCGGGATGAAAATGGCATGGATTGGACTAGTCGATGAATCCTCTCAAATGCTCAAAGCGGTCAATTTTTACGGAGACGGCACCGATTATCTCGAAGGGCTTGCTATATCAAACGATCCGAAAGACCCAAGCAGCCAAGGTCCTACCGGCCGTACATTACATGAAAATCGCCCTTTTTGGTGTCAAGATTTTCAAAATAATCCGACAACCAAAAGGTGGCATGAACAAGGTAAACAATACGGTTGGGGTTCATCTGCCGCCCTTCCTCTAAAGTATAATGGGAAAGTCATAGGTGTTTTTTCCCTTTATGCTGAATCGCTAAATGCTTTTGATGAAGCGGCACAAAAATTACTCATAGAAATGGCAATGGATATCAGCTACGCATTGGAGAGCTTTAAACGTGACGCTGCTCGAAAAGAGGCTGAAGAGGCTTTGAAAAAAAGTCAAACCCATCTCAAGACGATTATTGACAATGAACCCGAATGTGTCAAACTCGTAGATTCACGCGGAGTACTTTTGGAAATGAATCCTGCCGGACTGGAAATGTTGGAAGCTGAGACACTCGAAGAAGTCCAAAAACACAGCCTGGTTGATTACATTCTCCCTCAGTGGCGTGCCCCGTTTATCGCCCTGCACAAAAGTGTGATGAACGGAGAAAGCGGTATTTTAGAATTTGAGATTCAAGGTCTCAAAGGGACAAAACGGTGGCTCGAAACGCATGCAACCCCCTTACGTGACAGTGCTAGGAATGTCACGATGCTGTTGGGAATTACACGAGACACCACCGAACGCAAACAAAATGAAGAGAGAATCCGTTATCTGGCAAATTTCGACAACCTTACAGGCCTGCCTAATCGAACACAGCTGGATAGCCAAATCAAAGATTTGCTCTCTTTAGCGAAACGAAACAACACCAATGTCACCGTCATGTTCCTCGATCTTGACCATTTCAAAGATATCAACGATTCGCTAGGCCACAGTGCCGGTGATAGACTTTTGATCGAAACAGCCATACGACTCAAATCACTTTTGAGAGAGGAAGATACCATATCTCGTATGGGGGGCGATGAATTTATCATTCTGCTGCCAAATATTCTTTTCAATGGAGCATCGCAAGTGGCTCAAAAACTCTTGGATGCGTTCAATAAACCTTTTCAAATTGGAGAGCATGAACTCAGTATCAGTGCTTCGATCGGTATTGCCCTCTATCCCCACGACGGAGGCGATTTCGAAACATTGTATAAAAATGCTGATACGGCAATGTATCGGGCAAAACAAGAGGGACGAAACGGTTTTTGTTTTTTTACCGAAGAGATGCAGCTCCATTCCCTCCGAAACCTTGAAATCAGCAATGCCCTGCGTCATGCTCTCGAGCGTAATCAGCTGTATCTGTGCTATCAACCTCAATTTTCAACTCAAGAGAAAAAAATCATCGGGGCAGAGGCGCTGTTACGGTGGAATCATCCTGAACTTGGGAATATTTCTCCTGCCGAATTTATACCGATCGCTGAAGAAAATGGTACGATTTTATCCATCGGCGAATGGGTACTTCGCACCGCAATAAGAATAGCAAAAGAGTGGATAGATCAAGGATCTTCCCCTCTCATTATGGCCGTTAACCTCTCAGCCGTACAATTTCGCTCACCAAACTTGCCAATTCAAGTTGCTACTATTCTCGAAGAAGTAGGATTGCCACCAGAGTATTTGGAACTCGAGCTGACCGAAAGCGTTGCAATGTACGATCCGCAAAGGGCAATTAATGTAATGAATGAACTACATGAGCGTGGTGTTCGTATGTCAATCGATGATTTCGGAACCGGTTATTCGTCTTTGAACTATCTCAAAAAATTCAATGTCTATAAACTCAAAATCGATCAATCCTTTGTCCGAGACATCAATGTTGACCCCGAAGATAAAGCAATCGTAGCGGCCATCATCAGTATGGCTAAAAGCTTAGGGTTACAAACCATTGCGGAAGGGGTAGAGACGGTTGGTCAGCTGAACTATCTTCATGAACAAGGGTGCGATGAGATTCAGGGATACTATTTTTCCAAACCTCTCCCCAAAGAGGCATTTGAAGTCTTTCGAGATCAACACTAAAACAAAACGTTTAGAGTTGCTCCACTAAACTGCAAACACACGGATAAGCTTATTTGTCGATAAAGACGATATCGCTTTGGATATTGTTAAAGAGAAGGGAACGATTATCGACGCGATGCTGATACAAGAAGGTATTCGGTTCCATCGAGCGAAGAACTGTCGTATTGTAATAAAAAGCATTCGTACAACGACCGACAAAGAGGAATGAAAACAGAAGTTTAATACGCGGGTTCTCAAACATCTCATGCGGCTGTGCCAAAAAGGTGAGGCCGAATTTTTTCAGGTTAACAAGATCGAAGATATAGAAAATAAAGTCTTCGAATTTGGTATAAAACCCTTCTAGGCTGGCGATTTCCTGCATAATGTAGTAATAATTTTCCAAAAGTTCACGCTTTTGCATCATTTGAGAAAGCTTGCTTTTGATATCCCGTTTACTTGCAAAAAATGCAGGGCTGACTGCCATATAGATATTTTTACGTTCCGCGATTGCGGTGTCCAATGCAGCATCAAACTCATCACTTTCATTAAAATGCATATAGTAAAAATCGCTGCTGATTTTGAATTTTTCTTCAACTTGATCCGGGGTAGGATCGGAAAAATCGAGATAAAGGGTAGGAATACCGCTCTCAATTACAAATTCTCGAATTTTATTTGCAAGGTGTGTTTTTCCTGAACCCGGTTCCGCCAGAATAAGGGTATTTTCGCGCAATACGCGGTCTTGAAGTTCGAGAGTCGCGATAGAACTTTTAAATTTTCCGATTTTTCGTTTCATGCGTTTATCCGTAAAGTGAGATAATAGTGGGGATAAGTATAGCTAAAGGTAACAGATTTAGAGATAAAGGAGGAACAGGTGTAGCGATTAGTGACGTATTATTGCCACGGTTCTTGTAGTATCGTAACATCTCCCCGTTCACTGTGAAAACTGAGCTCTCCGTCACTGATATTGCATTGCAGACGCATAGAGCGTGCACACAGCTTCTCTATTTCCTCCGCATCTAAATGGATTACACGGAGATTTTTAAACCGCGCAAACGTCGCACCGTATTGTCTCCACCATGCGGTGGCACTTTTGAGGTTATAGGTATAAACGATGACCTGTTCAGAGCGTCCGCACGCCTTTCGGAGCCGTTTCTCATCCATCTGTCCCAAATCGATCCACAGCACCACTTCGCCGCCGTAGTTTTTCTCCCACAGTTCGGGTTCGTCATCCCCTCCGATCCCTTTTGTGATAACCATCTGGTCGGACGCATGAAGAGCAAATGCTGCAAGACGGATCATTAAACGCTGATCCGTCTCGGAGGGGTGCTGTGCGATTGTGATCTCGTGAGTCTCGTAGTAGTTGCGATCCATATCGGCTATGCTCAGCTGTGCTTTGTAAATCGTCGAACCTGCCGCCATGAGAACTCCCTTGTATGTGTGGGATTATGGCATAAAGGGGCTTATAATGGAGCTATTAGCGGATAAATGGTAAAATTCGAAATGATACAAACCATACCGATTGAAACCTTTTTAGAATCCCAAAATACTTATGACCTTATCATCGATGCGCGAAGTCCGCACGAGTACGGTGAATCCCACGTCCCCTCTGCGCAAAATTTTTACGCGCTAAGTGACGAAGAACATCACGAAATCGGGACGATATACAAACAGATATCCCCATTTGAAGCACGTGTAAAGGGAGCTTCGTATGTCTGTCTCAACGCGGCTCGCCACATTCACGATATCTATCCGACATTTACCCCAAACTCCAGAATAGCGATCTATTGCGCACGCGGCGGTATGCGTTCTTCCTCACTCGGAACAATCTTGTCCGATATAGGATACCGGATCGACCGTGTTATCGGAGGATACAAATCGTACCGAACGTTTGTGACCGACTATTTGGAGAATCTCCCGCCACTGCATTTTATAACCCTTGCCGGAAATACGGGGTGTGGCAAAAGCGACCTCCTGAGTGAACTGGACAATGTGATCGATCTTGAAAAAATGGCCAATCACTACGGTTCGGTCTTCGGCGATGTCAACGGCGCACAACCCACCCAAAAAGAGTTCCAAAATCGGTTGACCCATGCCCTTCTCGCTCTTAATCCAGCCCAAAGTGCTTTTGTCGAAGCCGAGAGCAAACGGATCGGAAAAATCATGCTTCCCGCTGCACTTTACAAGCAGATGGAATCGGGATTTCGCGTTGAGATCACAGCACCTCTGGAACAGAGAGTGGAGCGGATCATGCGAATGTACGATGCGATGGATGAGCGCTTTTTTATGGCGCGGATGGAACGAATTTCTCCCTACATCAGCCGTGACGATAAAGATTCCAGTATCACCGCATTTCTTAACGGTGATTTGTCCAGAGTTTCTGAGATCTTATTGACGCAGTATTACGACAAAGTTTACAAAGTGACCATCAAGCCTGATGTAAGTATCTGCAATGATGACCTCACAAAAACACTCGAAATTCTCAGAGGAATTCAAGATGAACAACGACGCTAAGCTCACAAAATTTGTCCGGGCCTCGGGATGCGCTGCCAAACTCTCCCCCGGCTCGCTCGAAAACGTCACTTGTCATCTGAAATCGTTTCACAAAGATTTACTCGTCGGATTTGAGGGGAATGAGGATGCGGGCGTGTACCGCATCAGCAGTGATCTTGCGATGGTACAGACGGTTGATTTTATCACCCCCGTGGTCGATGATCCCTTCATCTACGGTCAAATTGCGGCGGCTAATTCTCTAAGCGACGTCTTCGCCATGGGGGGCGATGCCAAGACGGCACTCAATCTCGTCGGATTTGACGGAAAAAACCACCCCACCGAAGTGCTCACCGAGATTCTACGCGGCGGGCAAAGCAAAGCGCAAGAGTGCGGTGCGGTAATCGTCGGCGGACATACGATCGAAACCCCTGAGATGCTTTATGGTCTCTCATGCACCGGATTTGTCCACCCCGATAAAATACTCCGTAACAATACAGTAAGCGAAGGGGATTTGATCGTCCTCACCAAACCTCTGGGACTGGGAATCCTGATCACCGCAATCAAAGCAGACCTGCTGGATGAGCCTACCGTGATGAAGGTCGCTGAAACGATGCGTACCCTCAACTATAAAGCCTCTCTCATCGCACGGGAGTTTGATGCTCATGCGTGTACCGATGTGACGGGATTCGGATTTTTAGGTCATTTGGCGGAGATGAGCGGAGGCACTAAAACGATAGAAGTAGAGT
>Ga0156081_1022_pt1 | contig 9113 bp, 7 predicted proteins | sample RifCSPlowO2_02_FD_107734 | JGI IMG/M metagenome (GOLD analysis project Ga0156081, IMG submission 107734) | Sulfuricurvum sp. RIFCSPLOWO2_02_FULL_43_45
GACAAAGCAGGCGGATGTGCCGTAATGGGGATCATCAAAGCGGTGAGCGAGCTTAACCTCGATATCGAAGTCCACGCTTTTGTCGGTGCAGTCGAAAACATGATCAGCGGGAACGCCTACAAACCCGATGACGTCCTCCGTGCCAAAAACGGAAAAACAATCGAAGTGCGCAATACCGATGCCGAAGGACGCCTCGTCCTCGCCGATGTTCTAGGGTATGCCCAAGAAAAAGTAAAAGCGGACTACATCTTCGATTATGCCACCCTGACAGGTGCGTGTATGGTAGCCCTCGGACCTTACACCACAGGTGTCATGGGACATAATGAATCACTCAAACAAGAGTGGCTGAGTGCGGCAGAAGCGAGCGGTGAATACTGCGGTATTTTACCGTTCAACCGCCACCTCAAAAAACTGATCAAAAGCGACCTTGCCGATGTGTGCAACGTCTCGAGCAAACCTTACGGCGGAGCGATCACCGCCGCATTGTTCCTCGATAACTTCATCGATGAGGATATGAAAGAGAAATGGGTACACTTCGACATCGCAGGTTCTGCCTATACCGAGAGCGCATGGGATGTCCATACTTACGGCGGAACGGGTGCGGGTGTGCGAATGAGCCTCAACTGGCTTATGGAGCAGTGTAAATAATCTCCCGTTCGTGGTGAGCCAGTCGAACCATGAACAACACACCCTTCGACAAGCTCAGGGCGAACGGATAAAAAAAACACCTTGCCCATCCCCTCAGTCCCCACTCAACAACACTGTATTATAATTGCACCAATATTTTACGCATCGAAACACACTAAGGAAATAGCACATGGGCTTATCAATCGGACTCGTAGGACTACCAAACGTCGGAAAATCAACCACCTTTAACGCACTTACCAAAGCACAAAATGCCGAAGCGGCAAACTATCCGTTCTGTACAATCGAACCGAACAAAGCGACCGTACCAGTGCCGGATATCCGTCTCGATGCCCTCGCTAAAATCGTAAACCCTGAGCGTATTCAATATTCGACTCTCGATTTCGTCGACATCGCCGGTCTCGTTAAGGGCGCAAGCAAAGGGGAAGGGTTGGGGAATAAGTTCCTCTCTAATATCCGCGAAACCGAAGTAATCTTGCAAATCGTCCGTTGTTTCGAAGATGACAATATTGTTCACACAGAGGGGCGTATCGATCCGTTGCTCGATGTCGAAATCATCGAAAATGAGCTGATTTTAGCCGATATTGAAGTGCTGACCAACCGTATCGAACGTCTCAAAAAACAGGCAAAAAACGATAAAGATTCTGCTGTTATGGCTGAATTTGCCGAAGAACTTGCCGAGTTCTTGGCGGATGGCAATCTTGCCCGCAACTTCCCAAAAGCCAATACGGAGATGTTTGATCAGCTAAACCGAGAAGTGCGTCTACTCAGTGCCAAAGAGATTATGTACGGTGCAAACGTCGATGAAGACGGATTAACGACGGATAACGATTACGTTAAAGCGCTGGTAGAACATGCGGCGAAAAACGGATGCGAGGTGGTCAAACTCTGCGCAAAAATCGAAGAAGAACTTGTTGAATTAGACGATGATGAGCGTACTGAAATGCTTCACGATTTGGGTGTTGCAGAGTCTGGATTGGAGCAAATCATCCGAAAAGGGTTCGATAAACTGGGGCTTATGAGCTACTTCACCGCCGGTGTTAAAGAAGTTCGTGCATGGACAATCCACAAAAATACAACGGCTCCGAAAGCGGCTGCCGTTATCCATAACGATTTCGAAAAAGGGTTTATCCGTGCCGAAGTAATCGGATATGAAGATTTCGTTGCCTGCGGCGGCGAAGCCAAATCGAAAGAGGCGGGGAAAATGCGTTTGGAAGGTAAAGAGTATATTGTCGCCGACGGTGACATCATGCACTTCAGATTTAATGTATAATTAGTCTATTCGCCTCTTCCAAGAGGTAAGAGATTTAAGGAGTGGAGAATGGATCTTAAATACGCTGGGCCAAAACCTCTTATATCCGCACACGGGATTACGTTTGATCTCAACAAAGAAGATAAGTTTGCTTATCTCAGTATTGTGGCGGAATTAATTCAAGCACTTGATCATAACTATCAAGCCGATGAGCGATATACCTACCTTGCTAAAGCCGAACCGCTGAAAGCCGACATAATATTTGATCTTATTAAAAGCAAAGATCCTGCCCTCCTCTCTCAAATCGAAGAACGCCGTTTAATTGCAGAAAATGATATTTCGGATGAATTGGTTCGCGCGCATGAGAATAAAACCCTCTGTGAAGAAGAGTGTAATGTTCTGATTTGTAATATTGAATTATTACGTACGTATCAAATCAATCGAGCAATCAATAAAACACTCTATTATGCCGGTATTAATGTGATTGCGGAAGAGATCAAAAAAGGGCATATCGACTATATCAATACACCGATGTTTCCGAAGTTTTTACACGTTCTGCACTCAGTACAAGGGGCTTTAAGCAAACTCCATCCCCCGATTGACAGCAATATCGACATTCGAGAACATGAGGGGCATCTTCAAGTTCGTTTAGAGATACTCTCTAAACACTAAGCCGTCCGATCGTCTGCGCAAAGCGGACGGTATGGCCTGTCGAAATCCCAAACTCTACCATCTCTTTTTCGCACAACATCACAATCGTAGAACCCATTCGGAAACATCCGAAATCATCTCCCTTGCTCAAATAGAGATCCTTATAGCTGTATTGGCTCGGAGTGAGAGTCGTATTGGTTCGAATACGAGGTTCGAAACTCACTTCCATCTCGCCAACATTCAAAGCACCCACTAAAATCAAGAAAAATCGTTTCCCTTCCGCACTCAAACACTCTAAAACAACCCGTTCATTTTCAATAAAAAGATTAACTTGTTTTTTAAGGGAAGGGATATTAACCGGATAGAGTTTCCCGGGAATATGAACAGCATGTAGCACTTGCATATCGATGGGTGCATGGTAACGATGATAGTCACGAGGCGAGAGATAAAAATTCACAAAAGTGCCGTTATGGACACTTTTTTTCGAATCGCTCGAGATTCCATCACCCAACACACCGTCGATGCTGTAAGACATCCCTTTAATTTGAAGGGCCAAATCTTCATGAATCGTACCGCACTCAGTAATCAATGAATCACACGGACTGATTACATCGAGAGTATCGTGGGAAAAAGTGCGTTTATGGAGAAATTTTCGGGTAAACAGGGCATTGAGACTCGGATACGTTTCGGGAGCGTCAAAATCGCTCATATCCAACCCCATCGCTTTGACATAAGCTCGGTTAATAGCCGTTTGGAATCTTCTACCATGCTCTTTAGAGGCAAAACGGCCAAAACGTTGGGAAATTGCTGAAGTGAAGTGTTGTTTCATGGTTACTCCTGAGTTTCATCGGTTTGAATTGGACGTTTGGCAATCTCTTCAATCAATACGGTAGCATAACACCCTTTTGGGAGGGTAAAATGAAGCTCAAACCATGCATCATTTTCTTTGTATTCCCCTTCAATCTCTTCGGGGAAAATCCAGCCATAACGGCGTGCGCCATCAATGCCGCTATGAATCGTATCATACTCTTGCTCGATTATCTCCGCCAATCCCACAGCACGTGTTGCACGTTTACCGCTGAGCAGACCGCTTACCGAAATATCCCGCTTTGAAAAGCGTTCTACCTCTTCATCACTCTCATAATGAAATATTTTCCCATACGGATAGTGCATCATTACATCCCCGTGAATCAGTTTAAGCGGATGTTTTTGAGCTTTCATCGCGACAAGTTCTTCTTTGGGAAGGGGCAGTACGCTGCACAGTTCATCGATTCCGAAACTCTCTACGAGTTTAGATATTTGAATACGACGGCTAAGCCAATCGTTGAAAAGATAGCTCTGATACGAATTCACATAAAACTGAGCCAATTTTTTATTACGTTCTTTCAGCTCCCCGGCTAAAATCGCTTGCCCTTTTTTATAGTTTTCACCGTCAATTCCGAACCTCTGAAATCCGAAATAATTCGGCATCCCCTGCTGCTTAATCATTTTAAGAGCCTCTTTAATTTTCACTGCAGCCGTCGGATTCACTTTTTTGAGACGAATAAAAAAACGGTTCCCTTTAAGATGTCCGACACGGATTTTATTATTGTGATAGGTTTTTTCAAGGATTTTGATCCCCTCATGCTCAAAAGTCTCCAACACACTCTCAAATTTACGCGGGAGTGAAATATACTGTTTGGTTTGGGCATTTTTGTCTTTCAATCCGGCATAACCGATATCACGTCCTTTGATTCCCAGATGATTACTGAAAACATCGATCATCTGCCAGGTAGAGAGGTTCTTTTTACGAACATGAAGAACCAAATGTTCCCCCTCACCGCTAAAAGGATAAAGGGGGATTTCATCCACCACAAAATCGCGAGGGGATTGACGAAAATGAAATTCGATAGGGCTATGAGGGAGATAATATTGACGTTCCATGAAACTCCTAAAAATGATGACGCTTACAGCGATTGGTATAGCTTCCGCGTACTACGCGAGCCACGGGTGTGATTTTTGTTCGGGTCTGCTTCCCGACATGTCGAATCGTTTTTAGCTTTGAGGGTGAAAAGGCTATCAGCATCTCATACTCTTCACCGCTGCATCCGATTTTTTTGGGAACTTTTTTGGTAAATTGAACACCCATACGGTTTGCTTGGCAAAGTTTTTCAAGATCACTGAAAAGTCCATCGGAGATATCCAGACCGCATCGCACATAACGCCGTGATTTGCTTACAAAAGATTGGCGAAGTTTCGGCGCAACGAAACGGCTTTTCGTATGGACCGCTCCACCGCTTAATAGATAGTGCAAATCTCTCACCGATCTCCCGATCTCTCCGGTATACGCAATGATATCGCCTTTTTTCAATCCCCTGCGTAACAGCGGACGAGCCGTTTTGGAAATGATGGTTATCGAGAGATCGAGTTTAGAGTTGCTGATCGTATCTCCGCCGATAATCTCGATGCCGTACTCTGATGCCGCAGCACGCAACCCTCGTGAAAGCTCATCCATCTGATGAAGGCTCATGGAGCGCGGCATAGCGATCCCAAGCAATGCATAATGCGGAATCGCATTCATAGCAATGGCATCGGAGATGTTAACGATCATCGCTTTATAGCCGATTTGATAGGGACTTAGCCACTCCCGCTTAAAATGGACATTTTCGAAAAAAACATCTTTGCTGTATACCCACTCTCCGACACATGCGCCATCGTCACCGATACGGCTTTTATGCGTCTTAAAAGTAGAAATAAAATAGTTTTCTCCGTTCACGCCCAGTACCCATTCCATAACTATTATTTAAGTGGTATTATTATAGACAAAATCCTATTATGGTAGTGTTAAACGCCAATAAGATCAGTATCATCGTGATATAATATGTTTAATTAATTTTTATAAATAATAATTCCTAAATGGAGAATACATGCTCATTTCAATTCGAAAAGTTTTTTTCAATCTTAAAACTGCACTCTTGATCCTCGGCATCGGAGGGATGATACTGACGGCTCAGCTTTTTCACATAGCCCAGTATTCCGAACGTTTAGGGGCTCTAAAAAACCAGCATCTTTTAATCGAGAAAATTGTTCATACCGATTTAAGTGATCCAAAAATGGCAGATATCCTCATCAACGGTGCCGTATCCGAGATTTCACTTTCTGTCAAACTTTCCGGAGAAGAAGCTCTGTTAGATGCTTTTGTCAATTCCAACGAAGAGCAAGCTTCTCTCTTACGCTCTTTAGAGATATCGTCTCAAGCATTTCAAGATAATGCACTGTTCTGGTCTGAAGCTCTAAGTATCTCTAAAGATTCTGCACACCTACGTATGATGAATGCACGAACAGCATTCCTTGGCGATATTGACCGCATGATGGATTATCAGGTCCACATCATCCAAGAATCGATTGCAACGGCTAAAATGGTCGCTATTTTTCTCTTCATCGCCGGTTTTATCGTATTTCTTCTCTATCGATATCGTCTTAATCAAATTTATAGCGATATCGACAAAGCGTGTTCGGTTGATACTGACGGTTCAGCGAAACTTGTTTTGACCCAAGAAATTGATTTTCTTCTCAAGCGCTTAATTCGCAGGTCTTCTCAAAATCCCCTCAATCCTAATCTAATCAACCCATTGAGCGGCCTCAATAACGAAAAAGGTCTCATCAATGCTTTTAATGCCAAAAAAGCGGGGAAATCCGGTCATAACGTTTTTCTCTCTTTATTTGAAATTGACCACTATACCTCATTGCTTAATACTCTCTCCAAAGAAGATATGGGCAATATTTTCAAAAAACTCGGTGATATTTTGAATATGTATGAGCAACCGCTGGATGTGATAGCCCATACGGATGACAACCACCTTGTTTTTCTCATGTCCCGTAACACTAAACAACTTGCACTTGAAGAATCGGAAAAAATTATCCATACCGTGGAAGAATCGAGTTTTACGACGGCACAAGGCCCTATTAAAATCACACTAAGTGGAGGATTTTTACTCAAACCCCCTGCAAAATCAATCGATGAAGGGGTAGAAGAAGCTCTAAAATTGATTGAAAAAGCAAAAGAAACAGGCGGGAATCGCATCGCTCAACAACGCAATCGTCATAATTCACATAACTAATTCCCCCTGATGATGTAACTATTCCACCCATACAGGGTGGTACTTTTCTCTATATTGTTACAATTTTGGACAACATACTCCACTTTCATGAGCAACGCCGATCCATAACCCTTTTTAATCTTACCCAAGGAGCGGCACGCTATAATCATCCCTAGATTTTATCAACAAGGAAGGCGTATGAGTATTCCCATTTATACTTATGATGCGGTTATTGTCGGAGCTGGTTTAGCCGGATGTGCTGCAGCTCGCGAGTTGCAAAAAGCCGGTAAAAAAGTTGCCGTCGTCACAAAACTTCACCCGTTGCGTAGTCACTCCGGTGCAGCACAGGGGGGGATTAATGCAGCGTTTAGTGATGCTGACAGCGTTGAGCTTCATGAGTTCGATACCGTCAAAGGGTCCGATTATCTTGCGGATCAGGACGTTGTTCAGTTTATGTGTGAAAAAGCACCGGAAACGATCCGTTGGGTAGAGCGTATGGGAGCGGCATTCAGCCGTAACGAAGACGGTACCATTGCTCAACGCCCATTCGGCGGACAATCATCTCCACGCGCCTGTTTTGCGAAAGACCGTACGGGTCTTACCCTCCTTCAAACCATTTACGAACAAGCATTTCGTGAGGGTGTCGAGTTTTGGGATGAGTGGTATGTAGCCGACTTGTTGTATAACGAAGGTAAAGTATATGGAGTAAGCGCGTATAACATCCGCAACTCTGAAAAAGCAATTTTCAATGCCAAAGCCGTTATGTTCGCAACCGGCGGATACGCTCGTGCATTTAAAATCAACTCAAACGCTCATGCGAACACAGGTGATGGTCTTTCACTCGTAGCACGTCACGGTCTTCCTCTCGAAGATATGGAATTCGTACAATTCCATCCCTCAGGGCTTTCGGGTAACGGTGTTTTGATCTCTGAAGCGGCTCGTGGTGAGGGTGGGAAACTCCTTAACTCACTCGGTGAGCGTTTTATGGAAAAATACGCACCCAATGCAATGGAACTTGCATCTCGTGACGTTGTTGCCCGCGCTATTATTCAAGAGATCCGTGAAGGACGCGGTGTCGGTCCCCGCAAAGATGCCGTATACATCGACCTCGTCCATTTAGGAAAAGAGAAAATCATGGAACGCCTACCGGAACTCCGTGACCTCGCGATCACGTTCCTCGGACTTGATATGATTAAAGAGCCGATTTTGATCTCAGCAACTGCCCACTACTCTATGGGCGGTATTCCTATGGATAAAGAGGGACATGTTCGTAAAAACAACACGGAATTCGTTGAAGGTTTCTACGCAGCGGGTGAGTGTTCATGTTCGTCTGTTCACGGGGCAAACCGTCTTGGTGCCAATTCAGTTCTTGAAGCCTTGCTATTCGGCCGTTTCGTCGGTAAAACAATGGTAGATGAAGTTGATGGAATTACGTTGCACTCGGCGACTGAAGCAGATGCGGAACGTATGATTAATGAGATGAACTGGGTATTGACCAATAACGGTCAAGAATCCGTATCCGTACTTCGTGATGAACTGCAACAATCGATGACCGATAATGCAGGTGTTTTCCGAAGCGCCGAAACACTTTCCGCTCAAATGGAAATTCTAAAAGATTTACGCAACCGTTATAACAATATCCGTATTTCGGATAAATCGAAAATCTTCAATACGGAACTTCAAGAAGCGATCGAATTCGGCCATATGCTCGATTATTCACTCTTTATCGTCGCAAGCGCATTGGATCGTAAAGAGAGCCGTGGGGCACATTTTCGTGAAGATTTCCCGACACGTGACGATGAGCAGTTCTTGAAGCACACCATGGCATACATGGATGAAAACGGTGAAATCAAGCTTGATTACATGGATGTAACCCTCGGGCGCCATGAACTCAAAGCACGATCATATTAAGGAAGAGAATATGGATACGATAAAATCGCAACAAGTAACGTTTAAAGTTTTCCGTTTCAACGAAGAGACCGATTACCTTCCTTACTATAACACTTATACTCTCGACGTAACTCACGAAGAGGTTGTCCTTGACATCCTCAACCGTATCAAATGGGATCACGACGGCAGCCTCTCCTACCGCCGAAGCTGCCGCCACGGAATCTGTGGTGTTTGTTCAATCAAAGCCAACGGCAAAGGGATTCTAGCCTGTAAAACCCGTTTGTTTGACCTCGTCGAAACATTCGGAAATGAAATCATTCTTGAGCCGCTTAGCACCAAACGCGCTATCAAAGACTTGATTATCGATAAAAAAGATTTCTGGGATAAACATGCTCAGGTTAAACCGTATCTCGTCAGTGAGATCGAAGAGCATCCGGCACTTGAGCACCTCGTCAGCCCGCATGATGCCGAAAAACTTCTCGAAGCCGACTACTGTATCCAATGCGGTGCATGTCACTATTCATGCCCTGCCCTCGCAATCAACGAGGAGTTTATCGGGCCTGCGGCATTTGCTGCGGCTTACCGATTTTCTGCCG
>Ga0156081_1083_pt2 | contig 9073 bp, 12 predicted proteins | sample RifCSPlowO2_02_FD_107734 | JGI IMG/M metagenome (GOLD analysis project Ga0156081, IMG submission 107734) | Sulfuricurvum sp. RIFCSPLOWO2_02_FULL_43_45
TGAAACGGGATAAAAACGGCGTCGTCAAAGACGACAAGGCGATCGGTAAAGCGATGATCCGTCTCGAAGATGCGTGTGCACTGATGGGATGGAAACTGGTCGCTAAAGAGGTTGCCCATATAGCTGGAAAAGAGGGAAATCAGGAGACATGCTATGGCTTTGTCAAAGGTTGATTCCATTGCCATCGGCGGATTTGACGGGATGCACATCGGGCATCAGCAGTTGTTTGAACAGCTAGGGGAAAAAGGGGCGATTGTCGTTATTGAGACGGGATACGCCAACCTAACACCCGGAAGTGAGCGAGAACACTATAGTCACTATCCGATTGTTTATTATTCCCTTGATGATATTCGTCATTTGGAAGGGGCAGAATTCGTTGCTATGCTCAAAGAGCGTTTTCCCCATTTGAATAAAATCGTTGTTGGATACGATTTCCACTTTGGAAAAAACCGCCGTTATTCGCATAGCAATTTAGGTGAATTATTTTCAGGCGAAGTCAAAGTTGTGGATCAAGTAAGCATTGATAACGATTCCGTTCATTCACATAAAATACGAACCAAAATCCAAATCGGAGATATCACCGGAGCCAACCGCTTTTTAGGACATAATTATTGCGTAAAAGGTTCGGTGATTAAAGGGCAGGGGATTGGGAAAACCGATCTCGTTCCTACGATTAATCTCGAATGTCCGGGTTTTCTTCTTCCGTATGAAGGGGTCTATGCCGCATTGACACGTATCGATGATGAGGAACATTTTCACCCCTCTGTCGTTTTTGTAGGGCATCGTGTCACTACGGATGGAAGTTATGCGATCGAGAGCCATATACTAGGTGAAACGATTGAGAGTTGTGAGAGAGCATCGATCAGTTTTGTAAAGTTTTTGCGTAAAAATGAGAAATTCGATTCCCTTGATTCTTTGAAACAGGCGATTGAGAATGATATTACTACCGCCAAGAGAGAATTACGTCACCTGAGTTTATAGAAATTATAAGACTTTTTTAAATCTAAAGTGTTATTATTAACTATATCGATTAAGGAGCTGTTGATGAAAACACGGGGTTTACTTATGATCGGGCTTGCGTCATTATTGATGACGAATGTGTATGCTGCTAAAGCGGCAAATAAAATGGGAAATATATATAAAGAGCGATGTGCCAACTGTCACGGGATTAAAGCAAACGGAGTTCCGAAGCTTAAAGAACAAGCGGGAACAACGGTCGAAGAAGCAACGGCGCAAGGTACATCTTCTCAAGAAAAAAGCAATATTTACGGTCCTCCGCTCAATGTCTATACTCAAGATGAGGTTTATCGTAAGTTGATGGATCTAAGAAGCAAAGATTTTGATAGTCAATCGTATCACTCGGTAATGCGTAAAAATTTGAAAGTCATTGAAGATCGTGAAGGTAAAATTTCCGATGAAAAAATGGCAGAGTACATTTTTACGACATTTGGCCCTAAATAAATTTCTTTCCCCCAGTTCATCTGGGGTCTTCACAAAATATGCCTCTTTTTTCCTCATACATACTGCTTGTCGAGTGCTTCAAAAATAGATTGATGATGATAATATAAGCGCAAATAGGGAAGTACGTTATATGGGTTTATAGGAATTTAATCTGGGTTACGGTAAAATCCCGTTAATATTTCTATTGCAAAGGACGCTACCTATGGGTGAGTTGTTTACCTTCTTTGGCCTTTATAGCCACGATCATAGCTTCATTTTCCTCACACACATGTTGCTTACAGCAGCAATCGTGTTGATTATCGCGAAATTGGCTACGTCAAATCTTCGTCTTGTTCCATCAGGGACACAAAACGTTATGGAAGCTTATCTTAGCGGCGTTCTTGCTATGGGTGCGGATGTTATGGGTAAAGCGGAAGCTCGCCGTTATCTTCCACTCGTTGCAACGATCGGTCTTTTCGTCGGTATCGCAAACATTATCGGAGTTATTCCCGGTTTTGAAGCACCGAGTGCATTTTTGGATTTCACCCTTGCATTGGCATTGGTTGTTTTCGTGTACTATAACTTTGAAGGTATCCGCCGTAACGGTATCATCAGCTACTTCAAACACTTTATGGGTCCTGTATGGTGGTTAGCATGGTTGATGTTCCCGATCGAGATCGTTTCTCATATCTCACGTATCATCTCTTTGAGCTTCCGATTGTTCGGTAACGTCAAAGGGGACGACATGTTCTTGATGGTAATCTTGATGTTGGCTCCTTGGTTGCTTCCGATGATCCCGTTTGCATTGCTTACCTTTATGGCTTTCTTACAAGCGTTTATTTTCATGATGCTCACCTATGTCTATCTTGGTGGTGCGGTTCTTCTTCACGACGAACACTAAGACTTTTTGATGAAGCGAAGTACGTTCGACGCGCTTTTAAGCTTCCTCGGAGGCGTATCCTGGGCTTTTGTTATTATCGGAGCCTGGGTTACTTTCCAATCTTTCGTTTTCCTCGGTATCGTTCCCGCGTTAATGTTTACTTTCATCTTTATCTTTTTGGCAGTATTTTTACTCTTGGTGTTAGAGACGATGTCAATGGCACGGGAACGTAATGATATGATTTCGAAACAAAACGAACTTCTCGAAGAGATTCGGGAAAGTGTAAAAGTACCTTCCGAAAACACTCCCCAAGCATAAGGTTTTTTTACCTTTTTGCTCTCATTTATTTCTCTGTTTCTTTTTTTGATATAATGTGTTTATAGCTTCAAAGAAGGAGATTTTTTAAAGATGCAGAGTGTTACTATAAATATTCAAGAATCGTATATTCCTCGTTTAAATGCTTTTTTAAAGAGTCTGAGTGTTACTATAAATATTCAAGAATCGTATATTCCTCGTTTAAATGCTTTTTTAAAGAGTCTTCCGAAAGAAGCGACAATGATTCGATCACTGGATGCTGAAATCCTTTCTCGCGTAGATGAGTATAAGAGCGGAAAGATGAAAACGACTCCTCTAAGAGAGGGAATGGATAGAATCAAAGCTAAAATCGAAGCCAAAATATGACGGTGATCAAATCACCCCGTTTTGAAGAAGAAATAGAAATTATTATCGATTTTATCTCCGACGATAGCCCGCGACGAGCTTTACGCTTTTATGATGAACTCTTGTATAAATTAGAAGCGATCCCTTCCAATCCCTACCGATTTCGCAAACGCCCTAAAATTAACGATAAAAATATCAGAGAACTGATTTTTAAAGGGTATACGGTGCCATTTTATATCGATACAGCTCATGATGTGATTGTGATTTTAGGGATTTTTAGTGCAAATGAGTGGGAGATATGAAAAGCTACCTTATCACTGACCCTACATTTTATGGCACAACGCTCGATGCACTCGAATCGGCACTCGATGTCGTTTATTCGCATACGCTCCCCGATTTTGCCCTTTTTAGAGACAAACAAGCTCCTGATTATGCAGCACTCGCGCATGTCTTTGTAACAATCTCACGGGAATATAAAGTCCCTCATGTTTTGCTTCATAGCGATTATGTACTGGCTCAGAAATTAAATGCCGATGGTGTACATCTAACATCGTCGCAATTTGAAGATATTGCCGAAGCAAAAAAGCGGGGGCTATACGTCATTATCAGCACTCATACTCATGGTGAAGCATTAAAAGCACAAGTGTTGGGTGCCGATGCGATCACCTACAGCCCGATTTTCACCTCTCCGAACAAAGGAGAACCCAAGGGTTTAGAGGATTTAAAAGAAATAGTGGCTAAAATAAGAGTACCTATTTTTGCGTTGGGCGGAATTACGACCCAAGAGCAGATAAAAGCGGTTGAAGAGTGCACTCCCTATGGTTTTGCCTCTATCCGATATTTTATATAAACCAAGGAATTTTTCGTATGTTTGAAACCATTATCGGTTTGGAAGTTCACGTCCAGCTTAATACCCAGTCCAAACTTTTTTGCTCATGCCCTACCAGCTTTAATCACACCCAAAATACCAACACGTGTCCGACCTGTTTAGCTCTTCCGGGTGCATTGCCGGTACTCAACAAAGAAGCAGTTCGTAAAGCGGGGATGTTTGGAACGGCAGTCGGTGCGACGATCAACCGTACGTCGTTCTTTGACCGTAAAAGCTATTTTTATCCCGACAGTCCAAGTGCGTACCAAATTACACAGCTTTATACTCCGATCGTCGAACACGGAACATTGGTGATCGATTTTGAAGACGGGAGTCACAAAACGATCCGTATCAACCGTGCCCATATCGAAGCGGATGCAGGGAAAAATATCCATGATGGCGCTATTTCAAAAGTGGATCTAAACCGTGCGGGAACACCGTTACTCGAAATCGTCTCTGAACCCGATATGCGTTCGGCGGAAGATGCGATTTTGTATCTCAAAAAGCTCCACTCGATCGTCCGTTATATCGATATCTCGGATGCGAACATGCAAGAGGGATCATTTCGTGTTGACGTCAACGTCTCTATCCGCCCCAAGGGTGATGAGAAGCTTTATACCCGCGTCGAGATCAAAAATATCAACAGTTTCCGCTTTATTCAACGGGCAATCGAACTCGAAGTAGCCCGTCAGAAAGAGGCGTGGGAAGACGGTATCTATGAGAGCGAGATCGTTCAAGAGACACGATTGTTTGACCAAGTAAAACAAGAGACCCGCTCAATGCGCGGTAAAGAAGAAGCGGCCGATTATCGCTATTTCCCTGAACCGGATTTGCTCAAAGTGATCGTGGACGATGCGATGTATGCCGATGTCTGCAATATTCCAGAACTTCCCGATGCGAAAAAAGAGCGTTTTGTGAATGCGTTTGGTCTTCGTGAGTACGATGCGGCAGTTATTACGGCGGAACTCGAAAATGCCCATTATTTCGAATCGATGTTAGAGTGCGGTATTAGTGCTAAAAATGCTGTTACGTGGCTCACAGTAGAGCTACAAGGACGTCTAAAAGGGGGGATGGGTGCATTTGAATCTCCAATAAGTGCTGTAATGCTCGGAACCCTCGTAAAGCGGATCGAAGAGTCTGTTATCAGCGGTAAAGCAGCCAAAGAGGTTCTCGACTATCTTTTAGAAAACAATGGCGGCGATATCGATGAAGCGATTGAAAAACTGGGGCTTAAGCAAGTGAGTGACACGGGTGCCCTCGAAGCGCTTATCGATGAGATTCTAGCCGCAAACGGCGATAAAGTAGCCGAATATAAATCGGGTAAAGATAAACTGTTCGGTTTCTTCGTCGGTCAAGCGATGAAAGCCTCTAAAGGTTCAGCAAATCCGAATACGCTGAACGAAATCCTCCAAGCTAAACTTTCTCAGTAAAGGGAACGGATGTTGGGAAAATGGGTCGTCGATGCAGCTTATTTTCTCCAAACTTGCCATCCCTATCGTAAAGTAAAAAACAACGTTTATAATCTTTTAGAAAACCATCAGTATCACTACAAAAAAATCTTTGATCTTTTCATGATCGCACTTATTTTTATAAGTGTTTATATCCTGATACGTCAGGTTAAAAATGAGCTCTCTTCCGGATGGCTTTTCTTTAATAACTATATTATTTCGGTTATCTTTTTATTGGAATATCTCTTACGATTGTGGGTTTATAGTGACTCCTCTAAATCGATTATCGAGCAATACGAACAAGATCTTTTTCTCCATCGACAGTTTTCTTTGAGAAAAGCGATTGGACTGGCGATGTCGCGTAAATTCGAGTTTATCCGATCTCCTTCGGCGATTATCGATTTATTGGCCGTTATGCCATTTTTCCATGAATTGCGAATGTTGCGGGTGTTTATTTTGTTCCGTGTTCTCAAACTTTTCCGTTACGCGAAGAGTCTCCGTCGGCTTCTCTCAATTCTCTCCTCGAAAAAGTTTGAATTTTTTACCTTGATTATTTTTACGATGATCGTTACGATGATCGCATCGGTACTTATTTATGTTATGGAAGCGAACAATCCCGAGTCACCGGTTAATACCCTTTTTGATGCGGTCTATTGGGCAGTGGTAACGATTTTTACCGTTGGATACGGAGATATTATTCCGGTAACCTCAGAAGGCCGTGTCGTTGCAATGGTGGTCATTGTACTGGGGATTGCGGTTATCTCTTTTGCCACTTCAATCGTTGTTTCGGCTTTTACTGAAAAACTCGATGAGATCAAAGAGGAAAAATTGATCGATGATGTGAATCGATTAAAGCGGTTCTATCTGATTTGCGGTTTTTCGATGCTGAGTTTTGAAGTGATTAAAAAACTCCATAAGCGTCAAATTCCTATCGTAATCCTCGAAAAAGATCCGCTTCTTTTGGCGCAGGCCCGATCACACGGCTTTTTAGCGCTACAGTATGATTCTGCATCGATGGAGACCTACAGTCATCTTAAAATCAATTTTGCCCATCAAATCGAAGCGATTCTTTTACTCCATGAGAGTGATGTTGCCAATATTTTTACGGCATTGACGATTCGTGAAATGACAAAACATGTCCCTTTGTATTCGATATTACACCATTTAGAACATCGTCGAAAACTTCAGATGGCGGGAATTGACGTAATTATCAATCCACAAGAACTGATCGGTTTGATGGGAAAAATTCTTTCAGTTCAACCGGTAGCATTTGAAGCGATACATGCGCTTCGTTCGGAGCATACTTCGACGGTTATTGATGAAATCGTAGTTCAAGAAGGGATGGAAAAAGTCTTTTTTACGTTGCTTGAAGAGCCGTTGTTTGTACGTCGTTTGAGTGTTTTGGGGATTTTTCATAAAGAGGATAAGGCATTTTGTTTTAACCCCGATGCATCGGAATGTTTCAAAGAAGGGGATGTCGCTATCTTATTGGCCAATCCTGTTTTGTTGAACGAATTTAAAACCAAACTACATCGTAGGAGCGTATGATGCAACGAACCTATGCTGCAATTTTCGGATACAACGAATACTCAAAACAGATTCTCAAACAAATTCAGAGTATTTACCGCGAAATCACTCTGTTCGTCTCAACGACTGCTGAAATGAATGCGGCACACAATGATGGGTTAGATGCTGAGCTTTTTGATTTAGGCGATGAATGGAATGTGATTGAAAAACGATTCGATGTTCGGCGATTGAGCGTTTTTTGTGCGTTAAATAATGACGCAGAGAATGTTTTTTTAACGATCTCGCTTCGTGCTTCATTTGAATCGATTTTTATCATTGCATTGGCCCAAAACAATGAGAGTATGCTCAAGATGAAAAGCGCCGGAGCGGACAAAGTGATGCCGGTATTACAGATCGCGGCGAATGTCATTGGAGATATCATCTCTAAACCAAACGTTACTCAGGTCTTGCATGAGATATTGTACGAAGATGATGGAATGGGCGTACTGGAAGTAAAGATAGCAAAAATGTCACCTTTGGTTGGTACGTATCTGTTTGATACCGATTTTAGAGGAGACTTTGATCTGATTTTACTGGCGATGGTGGATCATGAGAGAGAAAACAGCTTTAGCTTCGCGGTGGAAGGACACAATCATCATATTGATGCAGGAGATGTTTTAGTATTGCTCGGAGATAAAAAAAAGCTTGCCATATTTCAGCAGTGGGCGAGAGGATAAAGGGTATGAAAGTAGGGGTAATCGGTGCGGGAAAATGGGGCGAAGCGCTCGCGTTTGCCATGGGTGAAAAAAATGAGGTTATCATTACGTCACGTACTCCGCGTGATTGGGATAATTTTAAATCGCTTGAAGAGGTACTGGGGTGTGAGTATCTGATTATCACGGTACCGGCACAGCAAATCGGGAAATGGCTGGAAGAGAATTTTATTTTTAAAGGGCAAAAGGTTCTCGTTGCGGCGAAAGGGATTGAAGCCTCCAGCGGGAAATTTTTAAATGAAATCTATGCGCAGTATGTTCCCGAAGAGAATCTCTGTTTTTTATCCGGTCCATCGTTTGCTGCGGAGGTGATTCAATCGCTTCCAACCGCGCTCGTTATTAACTCAAGCTCAGAATCTACCGCAAAAGAGTTTGCCGCTCTTTTTCCTAGCTTTATCCGTACCTATGTGAGCAGTGACGTCATTGGAGCGGAGATTACAGGGGCTTATAAGAATGTTATTGCGATTGCCGCAGGGATATGTGAGGGATTGGGCCTTGGGCACAATGCCGCAGCGAGTTTGATTTCACGCGGCTTAGTGGAGATGGAGCGTTTCGGACGCTCTTATGGCGCAACGCAGGAGAGCTTTTTAGGTCTTAGCGGTGCAGGGGATTTGTTTTTGACTGCGAGTTCCTCTATGTCACGCAATTATCGGGTAGGGCTTGGGTTGTCTCAGGGTAAAACCAAAGAAGTGGTATGCCAAGAGATCGGTGAAGTGAGCGAAGGGATCGGGACGGCATACGCGCTTCATGAGATAGCCATTGCACGCGGAATCTATCTTCCCATCGCAGCGGAAGTGTATGCGATTTTAGAGGGGAAATCCCCGAGGCAGAGTTTAAAAGATTTGATAGAGAGGTAGAAAAAAAATGCTAGTGCACATTGTGATGTTTCAATTTAGTGATGAAAATAAAGAGGCCAATTTGGAACGGGTTAAAGAGATGTTAGAATCTTTACCGTCGAAAATCGATACCTTGCGTTCTATGGAAGTTGGGATCGATATCAGCCGAAGCGAGCGTTCATTTGACTTGGTACTTACGTCGACGTTTGATGATCAAGAGGGCCTCAACGTGTACGTTCCGCATCCGGCACACCAAGAAGTTGTCAGCGTTATCAAAGAGGTTACAACCCTCTCAAAAGTTGTCGATTATATACAATAAGGAAATTTGTGAACGAAGAATTAAGTGTAGAGAATAGTAACGAACCATTTTATAAAAAATATAAAATCCATCTCTCGGTCGCTGCGGCGATAGTCGTTGTTGGTGTAAGTGCATTGAGTCATTATAAAAATGAGAAGGTCAAAGAAGAACTGGCCAAATCACTGAGCGAATATCAAAATACCCTTGTTTTGATGGGTGGAGAGATGAAATACGATGGTATCGATTGCAGCGGGATTATTACAACGGATTGTGAAATCGAAGCCCTTAAGTTCTCTATGTTGGGACAAGAACAGCTCTCCATCGGATCACTTCGTTTAGGTGATGTGGAATCATTATCGGAGTT
>Ga0156081_1066_pt1 | contig 8828 bp, 9 predicted proteins | sample RifCSPlowO2_02_FD_107734 | JGI IMG/M metagenome (GOLD analysis project Ga0156081, IMG submission 107734) | Sulfuricurvum sp. RIFCSPLOWO2_02_FULL_43_45
TTTGGAATCAACGAAAAATGAGGTGTTAGCGGAAAACTAATGTGTCTATAAAACGGGGGTCATTCCAAGGCATCATGTTAGGTGGAATCATTTTGCTTCTCAAAGATAGTAAAACAGTTGAAGAATTTGATGAAATAGATGATTTTGATAGAATATTTTTTGTGTCTGAATTAACTGAATTTCTCTCAAAAATTATTGATTTAAGAAATGATCATGCCCATATAAAAGCCATGTCTTTAGAAAAGTTTAATGAGCTTTACAATACTTTGTTTGATCATGAGAATATTGAAGAGACCAAACTTTTTAAGTTATTGGAGTTTAAAAAAATAATTGTAGAGTATATTAAGAACCATTAGATCAAAAATAGAGCTTCTCTAAAATTTGGGAGCGTTCTGAGATCGGCGTATTGAACTTAAATTCCGCCTCTTTGAGATAGTAAGGGAAGTGCTCGTTACTTACCCCTTTAAAACCAGTAATAAACTGTTCAAAATAGTGCCAAAACTTCTCAATAACATTGTCATGTTCGGATATTTTGATGATTTTGCTGGTTCGCATGAATTTGGAAAACTCTTTATAATAGAGTCCTTCGAGATTATCTTCTAAAAACTGTTGTTTGAATATCCCCAGCGAGGGCATGAGAAGGGTGTAAACCCTCTTTCCGTAACCGAATGTCAGAAAATTATGGGAATCGAAAATAGCGGTTTTGTCACGCCGCTTGGATTTCTCAATATAGAGGTACTCTTCGTATTGTGTCTCTTCATTTCGATGAAGATGGTACTCGGCTTCGCAGTATTCAGCACTTAGGTGTCGAAATTTTTGATAATAATTCAAAACGGTAGCGTAACTCAGATTCAGAGATATCGATGCCGAGAGGGCATTTTCTTCGTCGCAGAATAATTTAATCAGATTTTTTATTTGATTGACGCGTGTCGGGCTGTATTTTTTTTTGCATTTAGAGCATTTAACCATTCCATCGGCGAGATGATAGAGTGTGTGATTACAATGGATACAGTGACGAAATTCTTTCATGAGGGATATTGTAGCGCAACAACATCAGTGAAGAAAGTATCCTCCGTTAATATTGTTATTATTGGATTAAATTATTTTTTTACTCTATATGATAAACTTTGTGTATTAGCTAAATAGAGGGGTTTTTTATGAAGAGCAAAATTATAAGTGCATTCGTGTGTATGTCATTGGGGGCAGGGACTGCCGTGTCTGCAATGGGAGATGAACATCATAATCACGCTTCCGCATCAACGGTGAGTGAACAAACGATTCATGCGAGCGGGACAATAAAGCAGATTTCCCAAAATCATGAAACTCTCCGTATTTTTCACGATCCGATTCCAGAGCTGAAATGGCCTTCGATGAACATGCAATTCGAGGTTGTCAATCCTGAACTGACCCATTCAGTAGAAGTGGGTGATCGTGTGAATTTTGAGTTTGTTCAAAAAGAGGGGAAATATATTATTGTAAAGATGGCTAAATGAACCGTATTATCCTCTTTGTCATGATTGGAATAATGGGTTATGCCGCCGAGGTCACGGTGTCGACACCTTCCTCTGCGGATGCATTGAGCGGTAAAAGTGTTTATACCCCTCCCTCTGCTTCGATTGACGTAGTCGAAGAGGGGTGCGTTCAAAAAGAGGATCAGAATGCGACAGGGCATGGAGGCGCGAAATGGTAGGCAAAACACTCACAGCATCGATAGCGGCATTGGTCTTTATTTCGGGATGTTCTACCATTTCCCAAAAAGAAGCGTTCGAGTCGGTGAATCAGCTCACAAGTGAGCAGGGGGGCAAAAATCTTCAATGGATCAAAACACCTCAAGAAGCAGCAAGTGTCGATGAGAGTGTAAAAGCACTTCTTTCAAAGCCGTTGACACAGGAAAATGCGGTTCGTATCATGCTGATTAATAACCGCGCATTGCAGCAAACCTACGAAAATATCGGTATCGCTCAGAGCGAGTTGGTGGAAGCAGGGCTTATGCGCAATCCTCTTTTGGGCTACAGTATCGGACGCAGTAACGGGGTAACTACCTCGACTCTGAGTGTAGAGGTAGCCTTTTTAGACCTTCTTTGGATCCCTCTGCGGCGTGAACTAGGCCACTTAGCCCTCGAAGAGACTACTCTCAGTGTCGGAGACACCGTGTTGCGCAGTGCTAGAGATGCAAAGAAGAGCTACATTGATGCCCGTTTGGCTGAAGAAAAAGGTGCGCTCAATCGTTCGATTCTCAAATCCCATGAAGCTTCACTCCAGCTTGCGGTTCGTCAATATACGGCAGGTAATCTCTCCAAACGGGATATGCTCAAAGTTCAAGAGAGCTATGAGCGTGAGCGTATCGAATCGATCAAGCTCGCTCGTGACAATGCGGCAGCACGCGAAGCCTTAAATAAGATTCTCGGGCTTTATGGTTCGCAAACCCATTATACATTGAGTACAGAACCACTAACGCGTATGGAGCCTGCCGTTTCAGAATCGGGATTGGAAAAACGTGCCATCGTCAATCGTCTCGATATGCGCAGTGCGATAAAATCGGTCGATTATGCCGCACTGCAGGCGGGATACAGTGAAAATACACGCCTCCTCGATGAGCTGGAACTCTCAGTAGAGAGTGAAAAAACAACGGGTGAAAAACGGTTTAATACCTTTGGAATAAAACTTCCCATCCCGCTTTTTGATTTTGGACAAGCTCGGGTGAGTAAGACGCAGGCGGTCTACAATCAAAATGTCCATCGCCTGTATGAAACAGCCGTTAATATCCGCTCAGAAGTGCGTGAGGGGTATGCACACCTTCGATATACATTTGATATAGCGCGCTCATACGATGAGGTGGTTGTGAAGAATAATCAGCAGATTTTAGAAGAGACACAGCTTTTCTATAACGGTATGCTGGACGGTATTTACGAGCTGCTCGAAGATCAACGGCGCTTAGGTGAGGCAAAAATGGAAGCGCTCGATGCGTTGGGAGATTACCAAAAAGCACAAGCCGATTTGGAATATACGATAGGGGGAAAACTCTAATGGGACACGATAGACGCGATTTTTTGGGTTTGGGTGCGGCATTGATCGCCTCTGCGGCACTCGGTTCAAAAGCCGAAGCTTCCGAACATGATCATGCCGGACATGAAAGCAAAAAGCGCCAACTCACGCTCGTTAAAAATCCTAAACGGGTTCTTTCACCTGCTACCCTCATTACCCCTCAAGAGGGGAAAAATTACAATCCGGTGGTAACACTCAACGGCTGGAGTCTCCCTTATGAAATGAAAGAGGGGATCAAAGAGTTTCGTATTATCGCTGAACCTGTTGTCCGCGAGTTTGCCCCGGGGATGGTAGTGAACTGCTGGGGCTACAACGGTACCTCTCCGGGACCTACGATCGAAGCAGTTGAGGGGGATCGCGTACGGCTGATCGTGACGAACAAGCTTCCCGAACATACCACGATCCATTGGCACGGTCTTATACTCCCTAACGGGATGGACGGGGTTGGGGGATTGACGCAGGTACAGATCGCACCGGGCGAGACCTATGTGTATGAATTTACCCTTCGTCAAAGCGGGACGTTTATGTATCACCCGCACGCCGATGAGATGGTGCAGATGGCGATGGGGTGTATGGGGATGTTTATCGTTCACCCAAAAGCGCCGAAAGCGCATAAAGTAGATCGGGATTTTTGTTTTCTCCTTGCCAGCTACGATGTGGCACCGGGAACCTATACTCCGAATCCATCGACCATGACCGAGTTTAATATCTGGAGTTTTAACAGCCGTGTCTTTCCGGGGATCGATTCAATGAATGTGCGGGTGGGAGATCGTGTACGTATCCGTGTGGGGAATCTGACAATGACGAACCATCCGATTCATATGCACGGACATCCGTTTGAAGTGACGTGCACCGATGGAGGGTGGGTTCCCAAAAGTGCTCGGTGGCCTGAAGTCACCATCGATATCGGTGTCGGGCAAGTGAGAGCTTTTGAATTTGTTGCCACCGAAGAGGGAGACTGGTCGTTGCATTGCCATAAGTCGCATCATACGATGGGACCGATGGGGCACAGCGTTCCTAATATGATCGGAGTCAAGCAAGATGATCTCACCGAAAAAATCAGTGATTTAATGCCCGATTACATGTACATGCCGATGGGTAAAAACGGGATGGCGGAGATGCAGGATATGGTTGAGATGGGGATGAAAATTCCGGAGAATACGTTGCCGATGATGACCGGCAAAGGGCCGTTTGGTCCCATCGAGATGGGGGGGATGTTTACCCTCGTGAAAGTACGTAAAAATCAGCCCAAAGGTGATTACTCTGATCCGGGCTGGTATGAGCATCCCAACGGAACCGTTGCAAAAAAAATGAACTAGGAGTTTAAAATGAAATATTTTAAACATATGACAATGATTTTGTTTTCCGTCGGGGTGATCGTTCCCTCTTCAGTTTTTGCTCATGGGGGTAATACTGAAATAAAACATAAAGAAATGGATTCAAATCAGACATTACACGCCTATAAAATTATTAATAACGAATACGTTAAAAGCATAAAACCTATTTTTGAAAAAAAATGTTTTGATTGCCATGGAAATATAACAAAATTTCCTTGGTATTATAAGGTTCCCGGTGTTAAACAGATGGTTGATTATGATATCAAAGAAGGCAAAAAGCATCTAGATATGAGTAAAGACTTTCCCTTTATTTCGCATGTAACACCGTTAAAAGATTTAGAAGGTATTAAAGAAGTGAGCATTGAGGGTGATATGCCGCCACTTCGTTATGTTCTCGGACATTGGGATTCCCGTTTAACTGAAAGGGAGAAACAAAGTATTCTTACCTGGAGCAAAGCGTCCATACAAATGCTAAAAGGAGTCCCTCATAAATGAGCCTATTTATGAGATAACCCGATGCCTGCCAGTCAATTTGACGTTTTTTTCAATGAGCGAAAAAATATGCTATAGTATTTGAAAATATTTAGTATTAGAGAAACAGTGTACTGCGAGATTGATTAAAGAGGAAAGGAAAGAAAAATGACAAAGCGTACATTTTTTTTTCGTCGTGTTTTAGCTGGATTTTTTGTAGGAGTCAGTGTCCCCTTTTTAGTCTCTCCGGTGCAGGGTGCCCAAGCACCTGAACTGCTCGCACAAAACGATTTATTGCAAATGTCGATCGAAGATCTGACCAACCTTGAAGTGACGACAGCCTCGAAATTTTCTCAGAAAATAGCTGAAGCCCCCGCTTCCGTAACGGTGATTACAGAGGATGAGATCAAGATATACGGCTATCGGAATTTAGCGGATATCCTCTCGGGGGTACGAGGACTCTACACAACGAACGATCGTAACTACGAGTATGCCGGAGTTCGGGGGTTCAACCGTCCCGGTGATTACAACAGCCGGATATTACTGCTGGTAGACGGCACCCGCATTAACGATGCCGATTACGATACGGCGTCGATCGGGCAAGAGTTTTTTCTCGATATCGATTTGATCAAGAGGATCGAGATTATCCGTGGACCGGGCTCATCCATATATGGCAGTAACGCTTTTTTCGGTGTGATCAATATCATTACGAAAAGCGGCAGCGATTATAAAGGGGGCGAGCTCTCAGCCAGCATAGGGAGTTTCGGGACGACAGGTGCTCGGGGTACCTATGCTCAGGTATTGCAAAACGGCACCGATGTACTTCTTTCGGCGAGCTACGACGAGAGTCGGGGGCAGAACTTCTTTTTCCCGGAATTTAATGATCCCTCCACCAACAACGGGATGGCTCAAGATCTTGACAGCGATCGGGCGAAGCGTTTTTACGGAAAAGTCTCTTTTGGGGAACTGACGATGAGCGCAGGCTATTCCGAGCGGGTCAAAAAAGTTCCGACCGCATCGTTTGAGAGTATTTTCAACGATCCGCGTACGCAGACGACCGATTCGGAAGGTATCGTAAGTCTAGCGTATACAAAAGCCCTCAGTGACAAACTGGAACTCTCCGGAAAAGTTTTTGCCGGAGGATACTATTACAAAGGGACATTCCCGTACGATCAGCCTCCTGTTACGATTAATCAGGACGATGCATTCTCCGAATGGGCGGGGGCAGAAGCCAAGGCGCTGCTCCGTTTGGAAGGACACACCATTATCGTGGGGGGAGAGTATCAAAAAAATCTTCACCAAAACATGAAAAACTACGATGAAGATCCGGCAGCGCTCTATAACGATCTTAAAATGAGCAGCGACCGAAAAGCGCTCTATTTTCAAGATGAGATCACCCTCTCTGAGCGGTTGATACTCAATGCAGGTATACGCTATGATGCATTTTCGACCGTGGGAGAGACGATCAACCCTCGTTTAGCCCTCATCTATGCACTGCAACCGGAAACAGTGCTGAAACTCCTCTACGGAAGTGCCTTTCGCGCCCCAAACACCTATGAAATGTACTCCAGCGGTTTTTCTACTAAGGCAAATCATGCTCTTCAGCCGGAGGAGATTAAAACCTATGAAGCGATCATCGAACATCATCCTCAGAACAATCTGCGACTCTCTGCTTCTCTCTATCGCAACGATATCAACAATCTGATCAATCAGGTTATTGACCCGTCGGACGGGTTTAGCGTTTTTCAAAATATCGGGCAAGTACAGACTATCGGAGCGGAGGTAGAGGCGGAGAAAGTCTGGAGCAATCAAAACCGGCTGCGTGTCAGCTATACTTGGCAAAAAACGATCGATCAAATAACAAATCAGGAGCTGGAAAACTCCCCTCGTAATCTGGCCGCGCTTCAGTATGCGATTCCTCTGTTTGATGAAGCACTTCAGAGCGGGATACGGTTGCAGTATGTCGGCAGTCGCAAAACGCTCGGAGGTTCAAGGGTGGGAGGCTATACCCTTGCTCATGCGAATTTTTTAACCCATGAGCTGGCAAAAGGGACAGAATTTGCAGTCGGAGTTTACAATCTTTTCGACCATCGTTATGCCGATCCTGGCCGTCCTGAACACCAAGAAGATACCATTACTCAAGACGGGCGGAGCGTCAGAGTAAAATTGACATACCGATTTTAAGGATGCAGTTGATCTATCGAGTCTTTTTTCTTTTTACGTGGCTTCTCGCCGTTTCGGGTTATTTACAAGCATCGGTGTATGAGGAAAACCAAGTCAAGGCTGCGTTTCTTTACAATTTTCCTAAATTTATCGAGTTGCCAGGAGAGAATACTTTGACACTGTGTATCGTTGGTGAGGATTCGTTCGGTGATGCGATGGCCGCACTGAATGGGCAAGTAACAGCCGGTAAGCGGCTTGTGGTTAAGCGTGTCAATTCTGTTAATGAAATCCCTTCCTGTCAGATCCTTTATCTCTCTTCCCTCGAGAAAAACAAACTTGAACCCATTATGCGATACGCTAGAAACAAACCGATTCTTACCGTCGGCGATACGTCGGAATATTCGAATCAAGGGGTAATCATCAATTTTTATTTAGAGAACAATCGAGTCAAAATCGAGATCAATATGGATGCGGCAGAGCAGTCCAAACTCAAAATCAGTTCCAAACTTCTTAAAATCGCAAGGATCATTCGTAATGGGCAATAAACGGCAGGGATTTCTTCTGAAATATTCCATTAAAACTAAGCTGATTTTGATCGGCGTGGTGATTTCAGTCTTTGGGCTCATTGTTCTTGGCCTCACAATGGCGATTATGGAAGTGAGTATCGAAAAACAGAAGATACTCAAAGAACTTAATATTCAGGCAAAAATTATCGGAGACAATTCCACTGCTTCGTTGATATTCAACGATCCGAAAAGTGCCGGAGAGACCCTCTCCGCACTCAAAGCCAATAAAAACATCGATTACTGCGAATTGTACACGAAGGAGGGGGTAGCGTTTGCAAGCTACAAATATCGTGATCGACACAACCATCCGCTCATCCCTTTTTCAAAAATTGAGTCCAATCATTTCGGACTCAATCATGTCTCTGTGTATCAGGAAATTATTCTCGACGGCGATGTGGTGGGAGGGATATACATCCAGTCCAATCTTGATGAAATGTACAGCAATCTCTCGTATTACGCCCTCTTTTTGCTCATAGGGCTTTTAATTGCCCTTTTTCTGTCGTATGTTCTATCCAAAAAACTGCAAAAAAAGATTACCGAACCGATCATTCAAATGGTCGATATGATGCAAATGGTTTCGGAAGAAAAAAACTATGCCATCCGTACCCCTGTCATCAGCAATGACGAGCTAGGATTGCTGGCAGAAGGATTCAACGAGATGCTTTCTCAAATCCAGATGAGAGACAGCACTCTTGAAGAACATCGGCAAAATCTGCAGATACTGGTCGATCAACGGACCGGCGAACTCCATAAAATAACCGATAGACTCGTTTTGCATTTTCAGCAGCTCCCTTTTGCCGTTATCGAATGGGATATGGATTTCAGGGTCATCGATTGGAACCCGGCGGCTGAAAAAATATTCGGCTTCACCAAGGAAGAGGCGATGGGAAAACGGGGTGACGAGCTACTTCTCCCTCCCTCCAGTAAAGCATCAAAAATATGGTCTGCTCTCTTAAGCGGTAATGGTGGAGAATACAGTTTGAATGAGAATCAGACTAAAGAGAGAAAAATAATTTTATGTGAATGGCACAATACGCGGCTGGTTGATGAAAATAATCAAATAGTCGGTATTGCTTCCGTTGCGGAAGATGTCACGGAAAAAAAACAATTTGAACAAAAAATTGAATATCTGGCGTATTACGATGAATTAACCGGATTACCCAACCGTGCACTGTTTAAAAATCACTTGGAGACGGAATGCCATAGGGCAGATAGAAGCCACAATATTGTCGGTATTGTTTTTATG
>Ga0156081_1044_pt1 | contig 8278 bp, 9 predicted proteins | sample RifCSPlowO2_02_FD_107734 | JGI IMG/M metagenome (GOLD analysis project Ga0156081, IMG submission 107734) | Sulfuricurvum sp. RIFCSPLOWO2_02_FULL_43_45
AAAGCACTCAAAAAATAGAGAATAAGGAAAAAGGCTAATGCGCGAATTTAACGAAGAACTGATCAATTTTATCGATGCTTCTCCGACTCCGTTTCATGCGGTGGCATGGATGAAAAAAGTGTTGGAATGTCGCGGATTTATCCGTTTGGAAGAGGATCAGGAGTGGAATCTCGAAGAGGATAAGGATTACTACGTTACCCGTAACGATTCTTCGATTATCGCCTTTACCTATCCGCCGTGCGTGGAGAAAGGGTACACCATCGTCGGAGCCCATACCGATTCTCCTCATCTGCGTCTCAAACCCAATCCTCTAACGACTTCGGCAGGGGTTAAACGATTGGGGGTGGAACCTTATGGCGGAGTATTGCTAAACCCGTGGTTTGATCGTGATCTAGGGTTGGCAGGACGGATTGTATACCTCGAAGGTGAGACACGTAAAGAGGCTCTGATCAATATTGATCACCCTATCGCTTTTATCCCCTCACTTGCTATCCATCTAGACCGTGAAGCCAACAGCTCACGCTCTATCAATGCACAGACCGACATTGTCCCGATCATCGCCACAGGTGAGGTCGATTTTGAGACCTTTCTTCTCTCTAAGATTCAAAAAGATACGACCTCTCTTACCCTTTTAGCCCATGAACTTAGTTTTTATGATTTGCAAAAAGGATCTTTTGTCGGGATCAACGGGGAATTTATCACCTCGGCACGTTTGGATAATCTCCTCAGCTGTTATGTCGGGATGAATGCTTTGCTCGAAACCTCTTATCCTATGATGTTAGCGTGTATGGATCACGAAGAGGTGGGAAGTGACTCTCATGTAGGGGCAGGGGGGACATTTGTGGAAGAGACCCTTCGCCGTATCGCAGGGGAGAGTTTTACGACTCTGATGCGCCGTTCCCTCATGGTATCGTGTGATAATGCCCATGCACAGCATCCGAATTTTCCGAGCAAGCACGACTCAGAGCATGCTCCGCTTTTGAATCAGGGTGTTGCGGTCAAGATTAATTCCAATCAGCGTTATGCAACGTCTGCACGGACACAGGGGCGGTTTGTTCAGTGCGCGAGGGCGCTTCATATACCAATCCAAACCTTTGTCACCCGCAGCGATGTGGGATGTGGCAGTACGATCGGTCCGATCACCGCAACCCGTTTGGGGATTGAGACGATCGATGTGGGGGTTCCAACGCTCGGTATGCACTCTATCCGTGAACTTTCCGGTATCTGTGATGCTTATGGACTCTACCGTATTTTAATGCATGTGGGCGATTTTTAATGTCTGAGGCTATTTCCCCCGCAGAACTTAAAGCCCTTATCGATCAAACCTACAAGGTTGAAGAGGAGTATGTGGCCCTTCGTCAATCGTACGATTATTTGCAATCGACGATTGAACAGGTGATCGAATTTCTCCCCAATGCCATTTGGATCGTAGAGAAGGACGGGACGATATTTCTACAAAATTCTCAGGCTAAATCTCTGAGCTCATTGTTTGAAACGCTCCGATTCGGGGAAGAAGATTATGAGGTACATTTCGAAGATCGATCCTATCTGATTAAATCGGTTCATCATAACGAAAAGCATCTTTTTAGTGCAACCGATATCACCGAACAAAAGCGCAAAGAGAACCTTGCGACCATGGGGCAGATGGCGGCACATTTAAGCCATGAAATCCGTAATCCTGTGGGCTCGATTGCTCTGCTCGCATCGACGTTGATCAAAAGAGTTATCCCTGAGAACCGTCCTATTGTGGAAGAGATTCAAAAATCCCTCTATCGGATCGAGCGGATTATCAAAGCGACATTGATGTTTTCTAAAGGGGTGAGTGCTCAGAAAAACAGGCTTCATTGGAATCAAATTCGTGAAGCGTTGATGAGTGCTATCGGTTATTACAGTTATGCCAAAAATATTGAATTTGTATTTCCCCAGGAGGATTTTGAACTTTTCGGGGATTTAGATTTATTAACGATGCTTTTTTCCAATTTTGTTTTTAATGCGATTGATGCTATCGAACTGGACGAAGAAGATGAAGGAAAAATCGAAATACTCCACTCCCAAGAGGGCTCATTTCACCTTTTTGAGGTCTATGACAGCGGAATAGCTATCGAGAACAAGAAGTGGCTGTTTGAAGCATTTAAAAGTACGAAAGAACGAGGCAATGGTTTAGGACTGGTATTGGCTAAAAATATCGTCGAATCGCATGGCGGAGAGATTGGGGTGTGTGAGGGGGAGCGCAAAGGATTTCGTTTTACCCTCTCATTTTAATTCAATGGCTTAGGCTCTCCCAGATAATATCCTTGGAGATAATCAATTCCCAGCTCTTTACATTTATCATAGACCGCTTCAGAATGGACAAACTCGGCTACCGTTTTAAGATTCAGCCGTTTGGAAAATTCGGTAACGGCGGTTAGAATGGTTTGCGCATTGGTATCGGTATCAATGTTACGGATGAGTGAACCGTCGATTTTCAGGATATCGACATCGAGCCGTAAAATATGGGCAAAATTGGAATATCCGGTACCGAAATCATCGATAGCGATGCGACAGCCAAACTCTTTAACTTCGGCGATAAACAAAGAAACTTCCTGATAATTTTCGATTCCTTCACTCTCTAAGAGTTCAAAAATAAGTCGTTTTGCATGAGCGGTAGAGTGAAGCTTACTAAGTAAAAACTGTTTGGTATGTTTATCAAAAATATCATCTACAGAAAGATTAATAGAGTATCGGTGCGGAGTCGTTTCGAGCATCTTAAAGACTTCTTCAATAACAAACTGTGAAATGAGCGGGTAGAGACGCGATTGCTTCGCAACCGGGAGAAAATTGTTCGGAGCAATGGTTGAACCATTGGTATCGATCATACGGATCAGAGCTTCATATTCGACTAATTCTCCGGTTTTTGAGTCAAGAATTGGTTGATAATAGAGAACAAACCGTTTTTCTTCGATCGCCTCTTTGACTTTTTTGCTCCATAAAATATTATTTTGATACTCTTGTTTGATTTGCATAGTCTCATCGTAGAGCATGTAGCTAAGATGCCGTTTTTTCGCGGCTTTTAACGCCATATCCGCATTAGCGAGGAGATTGCTAGAATTGGTCGTACGATTTCGCAGGGCGATATCCATCCCCATCGTTAATGTGACATAGATACTGGCTCCATAAATATTGTAATATTTAGATTCCAAATGGTGGATAATTGAGAGGCGAGAATCTTCAAGCTGGGTTAAACTCATTGGCTCGGTGAGGGCGATTGCATACTCATCCGAGGGCATTTTATAAAGTTTCATAGAGAAATCTGCAATTGCTTCTTGGATAGAGTGTGTGAGTGCAAGGATCGTTTCATCTCCGATGGCATGACCGTAAAAATCGTTGATCTCTTTGAAATTATCGATATTTAAAAGGATAAGGGCATAAAAGCGGCTGGAATGGATATCGCGGATGAGAGCATTTCGATTAGGGAGAGAGGTGAGATGATCACTATGAAGCTGATGGGATAATTTTTGATTCAGTTCTCGGGTAACTTGAGCATCACGATCGATTCGACGGATTAAGATTTGAAAACCGTAATGTAAGACGATCCCGATAACCGCTAACAATACAAAGCTGATGATGAGTAGATTTCGAAGTTCTCTTTCATATTCACGGACATCTGCTGTAATGTCAAATGCGCAGGTCATCATGGCTATGACTTCATTTTTGTAGTTGGTTAGAGAGCGTGAAGCGATCACATAGTCATGAACATTGATCGTATAACGACTGCTTTGTTCAAAGTTGAAATTTGAGGGGAGCTGATCGAAAAGAGAGTCATTGGAGGAGACAAGTGAATAACCGTGGTAGGTGATATGGTTTGATTCAGGTAGCAGATTTTTAAGTTTTTTGGTATCAAAAGCAATGGCACTTTTAATACCTGAATGGGCATCCAGCCGTTTTTGAACACGGTCGATTTTGGCAACGGTTTGGATAATGCCGATAAATGTTTTATTTTTAAAGATCGGTACAATCGTTACGACGGAAACATCGTAAATAGTAACGTCCAAACTTGTAACGCTTTTACGAGTATTAATAGCGTGAGCCAAGATTGGCCGTTTGTGTAAAATATTATCCCCGTATTTTTTTGGCTCTTGAAGGCGGAGAAAATGTTCACCGTTAGCACCGACAAATCCGCTCATATCGACTTCGCCGCGAGCTTTTGCCTCTTCGAAATAGGGGAGGGAGAGTTGATAGAGCTTTTCACGATCTTTTGCGGCAAACGCATCGACAATTTCTCGGTTTCCGGCAAGTTTGAATGCTAATTCATTAAGCCCTTTTTGGGTATCAAGCATTGCCAGATCATAAGAGTTGCGTAAAAGGGCACGGTGTGCGGAGGTTTTTTCTTCGAGTACTTTTCTCTTATCCTGAACAATTGTGACAATAAAAACGATAATGAGCAATACTACAATACTCATAGCATAGAGTATCGCACGTTGTTTCGTTTGTGTCACAATCATAACCTTTTCTTTACCTATTCATTATCATTATAACATAGGAGAAAGGCTCTTATGACGAAAAAATAGTAAATGATTAAGCAATCTAACTTTTCGGGAAGAGAATAGAGCCTAAACGGACCATAGTGGAACCGCATTCGATAGCCATTTCAAAATCACCGCTCATTCCCATAGAACAAACGCTAGCTTGAGGGAGGGTTTCAAAAATACGGCGGGTTGTCTCAAAACTTTTACGGACAATGGCAGGTTCTTCCACGTGTGCTCCGATAGACATTACCCCTTGCAGATGCAATCGTGGGCACTCTTGCATGATTTGAGCGTATTTTTCATTGATCTCTTCGGGAAAAAATCCGCTTTTGGACTCTTCATAGGCCGAATTGATCTGAATTAGAGCACGCAGTGTCATATCCTCTCTTTCCAGACGCTCATTCAGGGCTTGGGCGAGTTCCAGCGAATCGATAGAGTGGAGGAGATGGGGGCGTACACTTAGAAGATGGTTGATCTTGTTTTTTTGCAACGTTCCGATGAAATGCCATTCGATGGGGAGTTCATTCAATGCTTCGCTTTTAGTCACGAGGTCTTGTACTTTATTTTCTCCAAAAGCTCTTTGCCCGATAGCATAGAGACTACGGATCGCCTCCGCATCGACGTATTTGCTGGCGGCAACAATTTTGACAATGTGATGATCGTTTACCCGTAAACGGGCTTTTTCAACACGCTCGATAATGCGGTCAAATGAGAGTTTTTGCTCCAAAGTTGTCATTGCATTAACCTCGTAATATCGTTATAGAGCCCCAAACTCATGAGTCCGAGCAGTATAACCCATCCTCCGATTGTGAGTTGGGTAATAACTGCTTCACTCGGAGCTTTACGGCGGATCATTTCGTAGAGATTAAACATGATATGCCCACCATCGAGTGCGGGGATAGGGAGGAGATTGAGGACTCCGAGATTGACGGAAATCAAAGCGGCAAAGAAACAGAGACTCATCCATCCGTACGCCGTTGCGTCGGCGGTGATTTGAACGATACTGACAACTCCTCCGACCTCTTTAGCCGGGACAACTCCCGTGAGGAGTTTTTGGACGCTTTGAAAAATGAGAAAGGAAGTCTCATACGTTTGTTTGGATGCGTAAGAGAGCGTTTCGGTGAAACTCAGATCGAGCGTATGGGTGACACCTGCGGGGGCGATACCAACCATACGTTGCTGGATTTTTTCTTTGAAAAGATTGGTTGTCTCGCTAATACGAGGAGTGAGAGTGATAAAGTGGCGGCTATCGTTGCGATCGATCACCAATGTCATTGTACCCTGAGAGGTTTTGATCGATTCAGAGAGCTCATCCCATGCACTAATAGCATCACCATTAATTGAAAGTACTTTGTCCCCGTTTAGCAAACCGGCTTCCTGTGCAGGCGAATCTTTAACAATTTTACCAATAACAGGAGAGAGCGCTTGAGGACCACCTAACGCGATGGCATAAAAAAAGACCCAGGCTAAGGCAAAGTTTGCCAGAGGCCCTGCGAGTAGGATTATGATCCGTTGCCACGGTTTTTTAGTGGTGTAGCTGTCATTATCACTGCTGATGGCAGTGGGATCGGAATCATCTTGCCCTTTCATCTTGACATAACCGCCTAAGGGTATTGCGGAGATTTGCCATTGCGTTCCGATCCATTGAAACGAGAAGAGTTTTTTACCGAAACCGATGCTGAAGACTTCGACGTAGACACCGAAAAAACGGGCGGCACTGTAATGCCCGAGTTCATGGAAAAAAATGAGGGCAGAGAGGACGAGAAGAGCTACTAACCAAGACATATTAGAGTTTTCCTTTATAGGCTTTAGCAAATCCGACGAGGTATTCAGCTCCCGAATAGATCGTAAGTGTGACCGCTATCCAGAGTAAAACATTCGCAAAAGGCCAATGCATGAGTAAAAATCCGATCGCGATCATCTGAGCGACAGTTTTGACTTTACCCGCCATCGATGCGCTGACATCGATTCCCTCAGAGACAGAGAGGGTACGAAGCCCGGTGATAAACAGCTCACGAACGATGATGATGTAGATTGCCCACGCCGATGCCGCTCCACTCATCATCAGCCCTAAAAATGCGGCGAGGGTGAGCATCTTATCGGCGAGCGGATCGAGAATCTGACCGACAATAGTGATCTGATCGAGTTCACGTGCGACATAACCGTCGAAAAAATCGGTTACCGACGCGATGACAAATAACAATGAAGCGACGTAGTAGCTCCAACTGATATGCCATCCCATGTCGGTGAACATTTGGGGATTGAGGATGATCCAAAACATCACCGGAGCGATGAGAAGGCGGATAAATGCTAAGATATTGGGGATATTGAACAAAAATGACCTGCAATCTATTTAATTTTCGTGATTATAGCTAAAATGGGTATATATCATGTTCGAGAGTGTAATAAATTGTACACTTTATTATTTTCTCTTTTCCCGATTGCAAGGACAAGAATAACGATGGCTTCGTCTTTGACTTCGTAAGCGAGTCGGTATCCTGCTGTTTTGAGTTTGATCTTATAAACTGATTCAAATCCGCTCAGTTTGTCTTTGGGAACTTTTGGATTTTCGAGCCGTTGTTTGAGCTTTTTTTTGAACTGCTCTTTGATGGTTGCTCCCAGATCATTCCACTCTTTGAGTGCGGCGGGATGAAATTCTAAATCATAAGTCATCGAGTGATACTTTGATCGGAGTAAAGCTCTCTTTCATTCGGTTTTGTACCTCTTTGGAGAGGAGATAATCATCCAACATCTCCATGAGTTTCTCATAAGTTTTAGAGGGGACAAGATAGGCACTGGCGACGTTATGATTGAGAATTGCCACCACTTCATCTCCTGCGCTTTCGAGAATCTGAGTGGGTGATTTTTTGAGTTCGGTTATACTTGCCGTGAAGTTAGCCATAATCGGTTGCATATTAAGTACCTTATTTAGTGTCTTTTTTGATGCAATATTATACTAAGTTGGATTGATAATGTCAAAAGGATATTATTTTCCCGTCATACCGTGCTCGACACGGTATCCATCCCCATTTAATTTTTGTTTTTAATTATTAAATGTTAATATATTTAAAATAAAATCATGAGTTGATAGGATTTGAATGCAAAAATTAGTTTCTCTTTTATTTATACTGTTTATTTCACTGTGGAGCTCAGATGAACCTATTAAATGTCAACAGCAAAACATTTTAGCAAAACATGCTGGGCATTACACCAATACAGAATTATGGAATAATCTTTCTAAAGAACGCAATTGGGCTTCAATTAATAAACAAGATAATAACGAAATAATAAGTCTAGACCTTGACGAACGTGTAGGAATTAATGCCTACACAAATTGGCATGATGGAACTATACATCCAACATGCAGTTCAGTCGTAAAAAATAAATTATGGGTTATTAATGAGTATACAAATAAATGGGAAGGCCCTTTTTTACGTGTAGGTAAAGCTTTTGATGAAAATGCAATTTATTTTAAAAGATTATTTCAAAATAAGTGTTATAAAGATGAATTAAATCAAAAATGGTGTTTTAAAAATAGTGAAATCAAAATTAATAACAAGAAATTCAAAGTTGAGTTGATGTTGGATACTGTTGAAATACCTCTTTATGGAAGTGCTGTAAGTTTAGAGGATAATATGTCCATGCTATGGATGTTTGTTCCCTATGAAAAAGGATACAAAGTTTTCCAAGATACAGCTATCACAGATGAGAATCATAAAAAAATTAACCCTCTAACTAATAAGCCTTGGCATATTTTGCAATAGATATTAAGG
>Ga0156081_1030_pt1 | contig 8085 bp, 3 predicted proteins | sample RifCSPlowO2_02_FD_107734 | JGI IMG/M metagenome (GOLD analysis project Ga0156081, IMG submission 107734) | Sulfuricurvum sp. RIFCSPLOWO2_02_FULL_43_45
GTCCATCCACCTCTTGACATAGCCCCTTTGCAGAGATGGGGTCGTTATGGTTGTAAAACGCATCAAACAGATCGATATATTTCTCTTTGTTATCCAAACACTCTTGATGGGATGGGAGGGTCAAATACCCCTCACGCGGCTCTTTGGCGATATAACACACCCCTCGAATGTTATGAGGAGATTCACCTCTCTCTAACGCTTTTGGCAGAGCGATGATCGCCCCCTCCCCCATTCCGTAAATGAGATAATCGGCTTTGGAATCGAACAAAATAGGCTTACGGAGTTTGTTCGTCCAGTAATCATAATGGCTCACGCGACGCAAACTTGCCTCGATTCCTCCCAGGACGATAGGGACGGTATTTTTGAAATGTTTGCGGATAAGATTGGTGTAAACGAGTGTCGCACGATCGGGTCTGGCATTATTGACACCGCCGGGGGTGTAGTCGTCGCTGTTACGAAATTTTTTGGTTGCGGTATAGTTGGAGACCATCGAATCGACACTTCCGCCGCTCACCCCCCAAAAGAGTTTCGGTTCGCCTAAACGCATCACATCATCCGTATTAATATCAGGCTGAGCTATGATCCCGACCCGATACCCCTCACGCTCCAGTATCCGTCCTACCACTGCGACACCGATAAACGGAGAATCAATATAGGCATCACCGGAGATGAGGATAACGTCACACTGATCCCATCCGCGTGCTTGCATTTCAGCACGGGTGGCGGGTAAATATCGGAGGGTTTCAGGGGTAATAGTTTTCATAACGCGATTGTACCACAACGTCATCATCCTCGGACTTGATCCAAGAATCCATCTTTTGCACTTAAGATTATTTTTCTTTGGCTGGATTCCCACCGTAAACCTGCGGTATAATATTTTCTATGAAAAATAACCTAAATGAAGGTAAGTGGACATGAAAAAATTACTAAAGGAACATTAAATGGAAGAACAAGGAAATCTATTCATTTTACTGGCAGTTGTAGCTGCTTTTGCTTTCGTGTTGACACGCAAAAAAAGACAATAGCATACGCCATACCCGCAGGGGGCACAATGGCCGTTCTCACGGGAATGACAAAAAAGCTGCATACACTATTGCAGCAATGCTACCGGCGCGATATGAGAGCCTTGAAATCGTTCAATACCGAGCGCTTTTAAGTTTTCAACCTCTTTTGCATCTTCGATATTAATCGCTATGATCGAAATCCCCAGACTTCGGATAACGTTATTAAAACTCTCACGACTCTTACCCGTCTCTTTATCGAACATCATATCTTGCAAATAGGCACTGTTTGCTTTGATATAATCCGGGCGAATTGCTTGAAGATAATGGGCACCTGCTTCAGGAATCGCAAAATGATCGATTCCGAAACGGTATCCGAACATTTTAATCATTGAACTGATAGTAGATACCGCTTCGAGTTCATTTAATGCTATGGTATTGCTCACTTCAAACCATAACACTAAGTCACTCTGACGATGGAATACTTCCAATTGAGCTCTTAGCCATTGAATATTGGCATATTTTTTCACAAAATCGCCGCTGAGATTCAACGCTAACGGTGTTATCGGATTATGCTCTTTGATGTGTTTAAAGACTTTTTCGATCATATAACGATCCAGAGTATCGATAAGGCCCAGACTCGTCGCAACAGGGATAAAATAGCCTGCTGAGTGAATAACTCCCTCCCGATCCAACAATCGCAAAAAGATCTCTTCATGGAGTACATTAAGTTCATCAGAACGTTGTTCAACCGCACTTTGAAATGCCAACAACATACGAGATTCCTCTAAACTTTTGAGTAATTCACTGCGCCACTCTTCACGCCCCAAAACTAGCGGCTCATCTTCTTCGAGGTTCTTGTCTATCATAAAATTACCGCGAAGTTTGGCCTGAGTTACCGCATGATCGGCGCGTGAAAAAAGTGATTTAAGGGTGTCTTTTTCACTGTAGGTACCGATTCCGCATCCAATAATCAAATATTCCAAAAGATCTTTATCCATCTCATCAATAACGTTACGCATATGAATCATAATCAGTTCAATTTGATGGTATACCTGATCTATCTCATAGGCCGGAATCGCCGCAAAAAAATCGCTTTCATTCAATCGTGCAATCAGAGAATGACGGAACGAACCAAGATGGGTGTTCAACGCTTCGGCCAGAGTATTGACCAATTGGGTATAACGCTCATACCCTTTTTCACGCTTCAATCGGTCGAGTTCATTGATACTCAGCATGACATAAATACCCGAAGAAAAGGATGCATCCGATTGGAGATAATCGGGTAGTTTAGCGGTGAGATAACGACGGTTATGAAGTTTCGTCTCGCTATCTTTATAGAGAAGTTCGTGATAACGTCGTAATGTTTCGTTCTCCCGTTCAAAAATATCTTTGACTTTTTCTACCATTGCATTCATGGCTGTTGTAACAGAGCGAAATTCGGTTGTGAAGGGGATTTTTTTCTCAATAATAAATTCGTTATCAATAATTGCTTTAGCTTGATCACGGATCCGTTTCAACGATTTAAGACTTAGTGAAAGTAAAAGATACAACGTCATAAAAACGACAATACCGATCATTAAAAACGTTTGGATCAAATCGATCAATGTACTATAGAGTTGACGATAGGCATTTCCCGTATGTCCGCTCACTTCCAACGTACCAAAGCGGCTCCATCCGATCATAATATCACTCGTTACACTCACATTATGAATCGGCACCATCTCGATAAACCATTGAGGAACATCACTAACACGGACATCACTTTCCCGGTTATAAACCTCTTTGCCATCGATATCGACCAGTCGGATACGTTGGTAATACCCGCTGTCATAGATCGCATTGATCATTGTCTCCATACTCGAAGAGTCCGAAGGATCTGCTACTTTCGAGAGTGAAAGGCCCAACGAGTGTGCCGTATTTTTAGCGTCGGTATAGAGCTGATTTTGGACGAACTCGGTTGCCGATTTAAAGTTCAGTAACATCACCGACACCAATATCACCCCTAAAAAGAGGGTTAGCATTATCACCAACTGTTTAAATAAACTCATCACTAATCCTTTTATCGTGTTATAACTAGCTCGTCCCATGGACGTTTTTGTTTGGTTGCCGCCGGGACCATTTTCCCGATTTGCGCTTGCTTGGCATTAAAAAGCTCATCCCCGCTGAAACTGTAAATAGGTATCAAATCGTCCCGTACGGATGCGGGGAGAATTTTAAAATTGTAGTTGTCCAAAACGAGTGGTATCGATTTGGGGGTTTCGTAATAGGTCAGAACCAGATGAGCACTCTTATAGCGAATCGATTTCGCATAGGTCATAAAGAGTTTAGAGGTCGGAACACCCAGCTCTTTAAGGGTAAAATATTTGGCAATAACATAATCTTCACAATCGGCTCTGTCTTTACCGATAAATTCATAGCGTGTTGCCCAGTAATCGCTGATTCCCCATGTCGTTTTATCGGATGCATAAGGGGTTTGATTGAAAAAATCATTCACCTTTTCCATTTTTCCCATATCGTCCAAATCACGCGCTTCGTTCATCATTTGAATGAGATAGAATGCTCTTTTTTTGGCAATCGGACCGTATTCACGCTCGATTTTGTCCATAAAAGCTTTGGAAATAGAAAATTCGGGGGAACTGAGGAGAATGGCGGCAAGTGCCGCCGTTATGAAGAAAAGAGCAACCGTTTTTTTCATGCTCTTATTGTAGCGTAATTATACGATACTGACAGAAACGCTATCTTCGACTTTTACGACTACCGTCGAATCGCCGCTGTTTGAATACACATTAAACATATGTTGCTGTCCGTTGATCATTTCGCTAGATGTACCAGAAAGGCTCCATGGCTGACCGCTTATGCTATCCAAGGAAACAGAATCACTACTGTCACCCAAAATGTAAAGATCATTATCCACATCGGTCATATCAATAACGTCCTGCAATCGAATATTGGTCAACTGATGATTGTCTGCCGCTCCATTTGCCCCTAAATCGATCACTTCGATATTTTTAATAGGGTTATTGGTACTATTTAATGCTGCAAAATTGATCGCTGAACCGTCCATACTCATCAAGAAGGTATCGAATCCGTCTCCACCATCAACTCTTCCAAGTCCCGTATCCCCACTTAAAGTCGTTCCGGTTGCACTGTCCGTCTGCAAATCACTGATCAGAAGATCATTTCCTGCACCGCCATAGAGAGCATCTGCCCCTGCACCGCCATCGAGTTTATCATTGCCATCACCACCGTTGAGTACATCCGTACCTGCTCCGCCGGATATCCAATCGTTTCCTGCATTACCGCTGATCGTGTCGTTTCCAGCAAGTCCACTGATAATATCATCATTACCGGAACCACTGAGAGTTGTATCGGCATTGGCCGTTCCGGTCGTTGTGGCCGTTCCCGGATTGACATTGACATTGAGCGTAATTTGTCCGGTTGAGCTGTCTCCGTCGTTGTCGATGAGCGTAAAGCCAAATACTTCGGTTACGGTACCTGAAATGCTCATTGGAGGAGTATACGTATAATCTCCAGAGTCCAGATCGATCACATACAAACCGTCATTCGCCGTCGTCACACTCAATACGTGAGTCGTCGAATTATACGTGGCGGTATTGGTACCGCTACCGGAAGAAGCAACCGTATTGGCTGTTGTATTCCATGTAAACGTTGTTTGAGCCGCTCCGGTTCCGACGGTAATCACACCGACATACCCTCCATCCGCACCGACAGCACCCGGTGTCGCGCTGGTAAGAACGTTACCCGTTGCGATCGGATCGATCGTACTCAAAAGTACCTGTGTCAATTGCGATACATCCGGTACAAGAATTGCCAAAGATGAATCATTCGTTCCCGTTACGCCATTATAGGCAATCGGATCGAGATATGCCATATCTGCTGTACTCAAACCATCCCCGATACCCAATGCATAGGCTTTAATATCGCCGTTATTGAGGAACGTTGTCCAAATCGTCTCTTCCGCAGTTTGGATACCGGCATCGGCACCGCCACTCGTTCCGTTGGCATTATTCGCCAATACTGAAGTACTACCGTCATTTTCATTCGGCTGACCGTCCGACATGAAATAAACGACGTTTTGAACCGTATGTCCGCTGTCAATCGTCAGCTTGCCGGCGGTTTTCCACGCATCCATCGCCTGTGCCAATGAAGAATCGTAGTTTGTCATTCCTCCTGCTGTAATACCGGCAAGTAATGCGATAGCATCCGATGCACTCATCCATACACTGTAACGATCGGTCGCCGTTGTTGAGAAAGTCACGATTTTAACCGCCACATCTCCATAATTATCATATGCATTGATCAAATTTGTAATCGCTGTTTTCGCTGCGGCGAGACGGTCAACACTTCCGCTCGTCATACTGCCCGATACGTCAAGAACAATCATCACATTTGTATCGATCTGAGCTACATTGACCGTATTGGTTTGTGCCGAAGTCACCGGAGCATCATCTTCGATATTAATGGTCAATGCTCCGGTAGATAACGCTGATCCATCCGATGCCGTAACACCTACACTAAAGGAGTTAACATCTTCAACTCCAACCGTCGCATGATCAACCGGACCACTCAGATTTACCGTATAGTTGCCGCTATTGTCGATACTAATCGTCATCACATTAGAACCGTTGGCACTACCTACCAACGTATTGGTTCCTGCACCACTCCAAGTGATTGTCACTCCATCTGAAGTCAATGTCGTTGTCGGAGCGGTTAATGTAACACTTACCGATGCACTATCGACATCGGTAATATTAAACGTTCCGGTTGCCGTTGTAGCATTGGTCGTATCGGACGTACCCGTCGTATCAGCCAATCCTCCTGCAAGCCCCTCTTCCGATACATTGACGCTAACGGCAGCATTAGCGAATACCGGAGCATCGTTATGCGGTACGACAACGATGGCAATGGTATCGGACGCAGAAGCACTCGAACCGTTCGAAGTCTCGGTAGCAGTTGCCGTAATGGTCAATGTCACCGTTGTCTGTACTGTGACCGTCGGTACTTCCAAACTCACTGCGGCCAAGTTCCAACCTGTTACATTCGCTACGGTCGAACCTGCCGATGCGGTAAACGTATTGGTGCCGTCAGTAAGGGTATAACCAGCTGGAATTCCACTGATAGTAGTACTCAATGTCTCTGATCCATCGGTATCGACAAGTGCCGATGAAGCATCTAAATCAACCGAACGATTGTCATCTGTCGTAATTGTTGTCGTTGAACTCGCTGTTTTCTCAAAGCTGATGGAGTGAATCAGATAATCATCTCCGGAACCTACCGCTCCAAATCGGATTTCATTAAATACGCCACCTTCATTTGGTTGTAACGTAATAGCAGGATCAACAGAGTCACTTCCACCATTGTACGTGCGGGTTCCGACTAATACACCGTTGTTATAAAACTCGATCAGTGCCGTTTCTCCCGTACCATATGAGTGTTTCCACGCAAATGAAACGTCGACGGAAGAAACTGCATTATCAAACTGAACTACCAATTTTTCCGAACCGGTACCATTGAGATAACCAATTTCAGTATTATCACCTGATGCAACACCGGTAACACCGAAACCATCAGGAGTCGTATGGGTACTGATCACTCCTGTTGAGCCATCAGGATTCAATGCGCTAATGGTAAATCCATTCGTATTCGTTGAAACATTCGCAATATTTATAACTTGTGTCACAACTCCTGTTCCTGCAATATCAACGATCGGCGTATCTGCAATCGCTGTAATCGCCACAGTGGTCGTATAAGAGCTTGCACTCCATACAGTTCCATCGTTGACGCTAAAGGTAAACGAACTGTCCGCATCCGTGTGGTTGATCGGATCAAATGTCAATAATCCGCTCGTAATCGATGCTACCGGAATCACCGTACCTACCAATACGGCTGTACCGTTTAGATAAAGCGTACCGTTCGTTGGCAATGAATCGATTCGGATTGATGACAAGCTGTTATTGTCCGCATCATTATACGTTCCAAAATCATTTACCGATACGGTATACACATTTGTCGTATTGTTCAAATCTTCCAGAATCGTAATCGCATCGTTGGTCGAAGTCGGTGCATCGTTTACAGGGGCAACCGTAATCGTCACCGTGGCCGAAGAGGTATCCCCATCAAGATCGGTAATCGTATAGGTGAAACTGTCGGTTCCATTCCAGTTTGCCACAGGTGTATAGGTATACGTTCCATCCGCATTGACTACCGCTGTGCCATGGACAGCCTGTGTCGCCAACGACCAAACGTTTCCGCCATCCAAAGAAATCGTGTCGTTTGTTTTAAGATCTCCGGTAACAATCGGAGTATCTTCATTGGTTGTTGCCGTATCATTCACCGCTTTCGGAGCCGAATCAGTTGTAGGAGCAGTCAATGTAACATCAATCTGCCCTGCTGCCGTATCACCGTCTGCGTCAACCAGCGAGTAATCGAAACTCATCGGGATGTCCGAATAATAGTCGTTCGCTGTAATTGCAGAGAATGCAATACGGAAATCACCGGATGATGCATCACTGATCTCAAGACTCGTAAAATACAATGCACCGTTTTGAAGCGGAATCGTAAACGGTATATCCGTATTTCCGCTTCCATTCATACTTCCCGAATAGGTTATCGTATCGCCCGCCGCATTGATCGCCGCCGTGACCGTCCATGAAAGAGTATAAGCAGCACTACCTTGTCCTTCGACGAGCATATCCATGCCGCGAACCTGCCCATATGAACCCGATGGATCGGTAAACGTCATATTAAGTTTGTCACCCGTATTGAACCAGTTTCCGCCGACCCCGATCCAATTATTATTCGTGTTAACGGTTGACACACTGCCATCGGATATTGTAGCGCTCATACTGTCGATTAGGAAATTACCGAATGCCAGATCGAGATGATCGATATTCCCCCCACTAATAACGGTATAAGTTGAAGCGGCACCTTCTTGTCCCAAACGTCCAAGCGTATTGAGTAATTCGAAGCTGTATTGCGGATGATTGTTCGCATCGACCGTATTTGGATCGATCGTTACACGGAAGATCAACGTTCCATCGGCAAGCTGCCCACTCAAAGT
>Ga0156081_1115_pt2 | contig 7498 bp, 7 predicted proteins | sample RifCSPlowO2_02_FD_107734 | JGI IMG/M metagenome (GOLD analysis project Ga0156081, IMG submission 107734) | Sulfuricurvum sp. RIFCSPLOWO2_02_FULL_43_45
AGGTGAAACCGGCGGGTTTGATTTTTAACATTTGCTCTTTAATGCCTGTTTTTCTAGGATTTAATAAAAGTTAAACGGAGACATCACGTTATGAAGTTTCAAGTCATTGGCTTTGTTTTACTTTTATGGTCCAACATATGGAGTTCAGAAATCTTACATACCAAAATTCAAATACTAAACAGCAATGACTATAATATATCAGCTACTTGTGATTTTATTTACGCATTAGAAGAAAAAATCAACAATACACTTACAAATTCACCCTCTAAAAATATACATTTCTTAAGAACAAGTCCAAATCGATATACCAAAGATGAAGAAATAAGCTACTATCAATATACAACTCAAGATATAACGATAGATTTTCTTAAAACCAATGAAAAAACTATAGTTTATAATGCCAAATTTTATAACTTAAGCTTAACAAAATCATCATTATTATCTCAGCTAGGAATAAAAGTAAATATTTCTCCTTCAATCGAAGTTGGATGTGATATGATAGATTTGTATCTCTTTTTTAATAGTGAGAGGTTAACCGCAATCGAATATAGTGCATATGTAGATTAACTTTTTGTTTCATTCTCACAAAAAATCGAAACTCTGTTATAATTAACTCATGACAAAAAAAGAAGAAATCTTGGCCTATCTCTCATCCATTCGCCCGAAATTAGAAAGCGAAGGGATCGAAAAATTAGGATTATTTGGCAGTTATGCACGTGAAAATGCTGTTTGGGGCAGTGATATAGATATCATTATGCACACAACCCCCCGCTTTTTACAAGTTCATCCCGGATGGGAAGCATTGCGTGTGATCGAAGAACTCAGAAGTGCCATATCGCACCGTTTCGGTGGAGGACGTGTCGATATTTGCGATCTGTCGGGTTTAGATGAAATCAAAAGAAAAAAATTGCTCAAAGAGGCGATTTATGTCTGATATACGTGATATAGAACGGGTTCAAACGATTATTGAAAAAATTGATCTTATTCTCGAAATTGTCGGTGAAAACGGTGGAATATTCGCTACGTTATCGGATACTAAACTTAAACGTCCAGCCATTTTGATGCACCTTGTAGCAATGGCAGAACAGTTTGAAAAACTCAAAAATGATGCTGCTTTTTCAATCTTATCTCACTTTGATCGTGAAGATCTTAAAGGCTCATATGATATACGAAATTTTATCGCCCATGATTATGAGGGGATCAATCTTCCGATCATCGAAATGGTAATACGCGAAAAACTTCCACATATCAAATCGTGCGCGATAGAAGCTCTACAAGTTAGCGAAAATCAGCCCTCAATTTAATACTTTCAAATGTAACACCCGATAGAATTACGATAATTATTCCATCAATACTGTACGCACGGTCAATTTGTCTAAGGATACCAATGAAAAACTATATTACGACTCCTATCTACTACGTCAACGGCGAAGCCCATATAGGTCATGCTTACACTACGTTCATTGCAGACACACTTGCACGTCATTCACGTCTAATCGGAAATGAAACCTATTTTCTCACCGGAACGGATGAACACGGTCAAAAAATCGAAGAAGCGGCTAAAAAACTGGAAAAACCGACGCAACAATTTGCGGATGAGATCAGCGCAACGTTCCGTACTCTTTGGGACGAATTTGAAATTAGTTACGATCAGTTTATCCGCACAACCGATGCATCGCATAAAGTAGGCGTTCAAGCCGCATTTCTTAAGATGTTTGAAAACGGCGATATTTACAAAGATTTTTACGAAGGAAACTATTGCGTCAGCTGTGAGACCTTCTTCCCTGAATCTCAGCTCATGGAAGGCGGATGTTGTCCTGATTGTGGAAGAGCAACTACAATTCTCAAAGAAGAGAGCTACTTTTTCAAACTCTCCAAGTACGAAAAACCGTTGTTAGAATATTATGAAGCCCATCCAGAATTTATTCTCCCGAAATCACGCCGTAATGAAGTGATCAGTTTTGTCAAAGGGGGTCTTAACGATCTCTCCGTCACCCGAACCAGCTTTAGCTGGGGAGTACATCTGCCTGAATCACTTAATGAGCCGCGCCACGTTATGTATGTATGGCTCGATGCACTCATGAATTATGTTACCGCACTTGGATACGGTTCGGATGAAGCAAAAATGGAATTTTGGCCTGCAACAACTCAGCTTGTCGGTAAAGATATTCTCCGTTTTCATGCGATTTACTGGCCGGCATTTTTGATGAGTCTCGGATTGCCTTTGCCGCGCCATATCGGTGCACACGGATGGTGGACACGTGATGGTGAGAAGATGTCAAAATCCAAAGGAAATGTCGTTGACCCACGCGAAGTTGCCAAACACTACGGCGTCGAAAACTTCCGCTATTTCATGATGCGTGAAGTACCGTTCGGTCAAGACGGAGATTTCTCACAACGTGCCCTGATTGACCGTATGAACTCCGATCTCTCTAACGATTTAGGGAATCTTCTTAATCGTATCATCGGGATGTCTGAAAAGTACTCCGATTTTGTGATCAACAGTATCGATGTAGAGAAATATCATGCTAAAGAGCTAAATGACGCGCATGCCATCTTAGACTCTTTGGAAACCTATTTAGGTGAATTGCAGCTTCACCGTTACCTTGAAGAACTGTGGAAAGTGTTTACCATCGGCAATAAAGCGATTGAAGAGCATGCACCTTGGGTTAAGATCAAAGAGGGACGCAATGATGAAGCACTCGCTACGGTTGCCTTGGTCGCTAACCTGTTGGCTAAAGCATCAGTAATGCTCAACTCTATCATGCCGAATACCACAGCGACAATTGCCGATGCACTCGGATTTGAGATTACAACTGAGAGTTATAACCGTCTCATCCTCAATAAAGGACTTCTGGAAACCTTTACAATCAAAAAAATCCCTCCACTTTTCCCGCGTGTGGATGAACCGTTGATGCAAGAGGCTCCAAAAGCGATGATTGATGAAGCACCTAAAGCAGAGCCGAAACCTAAAATGGAAGATAAAAAAGAATCTACCGTTTCCGAAGACGGTCTTATCACTATCGACCAGTTTTTCCAAACCTCGATCAAAATCGGAACTGTTTTGGATGCCGAAGAGGTCCCTAAAAGCTCAAAGCTCCTAAAGCTCAAAGTTGATTTGGGTGAAGAGTCAGCGCGACAAATTGTTGCGGGGATTCGAGAATACTACAGTGCCGAATCGCTCGTTGGAACTCAAGTATGTGTTGTTGCCAACCTCAAGCCGGCAAAATTGATGGGTCTTCTCTCTGAGGGGATGATTCTAGCGGCAAAAGACGCGGATGGGCTTTGTTTGGTTCGACCTGAAAAACCACGCTCATGTGGAAGTTCGGTTGGATGAGACTTGAGAATATCCTCGCACTGAGCAAAGGGACTCTTTTAGGAGATCCTTCGATCAGCCTTTTTGAAAGTGTCGTCTTTGATCCTTCCAAAGTAAAGCGTGGATCTTTTTTTATCGCTTATTCGCCGGAAGATATCCCTGAAGCGCTCCAAAACGGTGCGTATGGCGTTATGTTCGATAAACCGACCCAAATCAGCGACAGTGAAATCGCTTGGATTAAAGTTGACAATATTGATTTGGCACTGAAAAAACTCCTCCGTTTTTATCTCCTCGAAAAAGAGCTTCAGGTATATGCCTGTGATCCGATCACACTCCATCTCTCCTCTATGATTTCCACTCCGTCCAATTTTTGCAATGTTGAGGGATCGATGCGCGAGATTTGGGAAAAACTCTGGCCTCTGGAAAAAAAATCAATCGTCTTGTTTTCCCCTGCCCTCACCGATGCGGATATCTTTATTGAACACTCTCAACTTATCCGTGCTCAAGAAAAAACGATTACGATTATCGAGCAAACCCTCTTTGAAACCTCGTTTATCCACAATGATACCTTTTATGAACGGCAGATGCTCTCACCGTTCTTTATTCCGTATCTCGAACATATTCTCTTTTTTTATACCTTTTTGCGGATTCCGTTTCAGATACGGGGATTTAGTAAAATGGGACATTTTATCCCTGTCTTTACCAATTCGCGTTTAGAGAGCAAAGAGTTCGGCAGCAGTGATCGTGTCGTTATTTTTGAACCGCTTTTAGAGCTGATCGATGAGCAGATCGATTTTCTCGATGCTCAGGCCGCTTGGGCAAAAATTATCTATTTGATACCTGAATCGATGCGATCTTCCCTAACCATCGGGATAGAAAATATCTTTTTTTACCGCTATCCTGAAGAAGTTTTGTCCATCTTGCAATCCAAAAGCTTCCATTTTGCCCTTGTCGCAGGGGTAGATAAAGGGATTTTAAATCCGTCACGTTCGGCTATGAAACAGCTCGAACTGCTATTTTAGACTCTATCAGATAAAAATCTATTTTGTTTCCATAAAATAAAAACGTTTTTCTTCAAAAATACTAATACACACATCAACTACTTCGGCATCCAATCTGATTCCCCGCTCTTTTAGAATCGCTTCTAATGCCGCGTCAATCCCTAATGCCGGCCGGTAAGGACGATGAGAAGCCATTGCTTCGACAATATCAGCGATGGTAAGAATACGTGCTTCTAAAAGTATATTATCGCCTTTTAGACCAAAAGGGTAACCTGAACCGTCCATTTTTTCATGGTGTTGCTGAATAATTGTAGCAACCGGCCATGGAAATTCAATCCCTTTGAGTATCGCATACCCTGTTTCCGGATGGGTTTTTATCATTAAAAACTCAATATTGCTTAGTTTGGTAGGTTTACTCAGTATCTCGGCAGGTATTTGAATTTTTCCAACATCGTGAATCTGTGCCGCCAGACGCAACCCTTCGATTCGCTCATGTCCCATTCCCATCTCTTGAGCAATGGCACATGCGAGTGATGCGACCCGTTTTTGGTGACCTGCCGTATAAGGATCACGCATCTCAATCGTTGTGGCGATAGCGGCAACGGTATCGATGAGTAAATCCGCAATGGTTTGTTTATTTCGAAGCAGTGTTTCTTCGGCATTCACGCGCCATTTTTCTTCTTCAAAATTTTTCAAAGCAAATGAGATATCACCCACCATCTCTCGGAGCAACGTACGTATCTCTTCATCAAAAAAATCTTTTTGATCGGAGCAAAAAGTCAAGATACCACATGCCGATCTCTCATTGCATAAGCGAAAATTGGCGAACGATCTGATGCTGTATTTTTTTCCAAGATCATGACAGATTGTTAGATCGGCAGCAGGGTCATCAATATCATTAATAATAAGATCAGAATTGTCTTGAAGCCCCTCACGGTAAAAATTCCCTTTTTGGTTTAAAAGTGTTTTCAGATCAGCAATAAATTCCTCGTTTCCTCCACCCACGGATTGAAGCTCAAACTCTTCCGTTCGAGGATTGAAAGTAGTGATCCAACAATAATTAAACTTTCCATTCTCAATCGCAACCCGACAAATTTCATCAAATAACTCTTGCGGTGTTTCTGAATAGACAATTGCCTGATTGGTAAAACTAAGAGCGCTATAAAGCTCTTTTTGCCGAATCAAACGCTCTTCATTGGCTTTTTCTGCGGAAATATCCGTTGCTGTACTGATATAGCCTGTAATTACGTCATTCTCAATGATCGGTGCGACTTCTCCTAATATCCATACAAAACTTCCATCTGTTTTTTGAAGATGAACCTCTCCTGAAATCGGGGCGTCAAGCAAACATGGATCGTCTATACCTGTAATCTCCTGCCATTTTTTATTGGCATAAATGCATTGTCCCTGAGTATCGGTTCGTATGATTCCGATGGGTGCAACAGAGGCAAGGGTTCTAAAAAGTGATTCACTTTTGGAGAGTGATTCGAGTGTTTTCCGTTTTTCGGTGAGTATGTTGACACGCTCAATACCACGGCGGATCGCCGGCAATAAACGGGTAAAATTTTGTTTTAGGATAAAATCCTGAGCCCCTTCTTGCAATGCCATAACAGCCATCTCTTCACTGATCTTACCCGAGATCAAAATAAACGGGATATCAAGATCAAAACTGTTAAAAAGTTTTAACGCTTCCATCCCGCCAAATCCGGGGATGATAAAATCAGAGAGGACGATATCCCATGAATCATTTCGCAACGACTCTTGCATCTTTTCGGCGGTATCGACACGAAAAAGGGTAACTTCCCATTCCCCGCGCCTCAACTCTCTCTCAAGCAATAGTGTGTCATCTTCAGAATCATCAATAACCAAAACGCGCAGTAACTCTTTTTCCATGAATTTTATACCTCTGCTGATTCGTTGGTCAGTAGCCAATACATCCCGATTTGGGTAACGGTCTCGATAAAGGTATCAAAATTGACGGGCTTGCGGATGTAGCTGTTAGCACCCAGATCATAACCACGCACAACATCCTCTTCCTGACGTGATGAAGTGAGAATAACGACAGGAACTCGCTTGAGAATAGGATCATGTTTAATCGCTTCGAGCACTTCGAATCCTCCAATTTTCGGAAGTTTTAAATCAAGCAAAATAAGTCTTGGATGATCTGCGGTATTACGTCCTTCAAATTCCCCTTTCCCAAATAAAAAGTCCAATGCTTTAGCGCCGTCTTCTGCAACTATCACATTATTAATAACATGCCCCTTTTTTAGAGCCCGCAGGGTAAGCATTACATCATCAGGGTTATCTTCCACCAGTAAAATGTATTGATTGATCATGATTTGTCCTCCGTGTGTTTATAGGTTGATTCACTAAGTCCCAAAACAAAAAAGAAAGTAGACCCTTTTTCGATCTCACTCTCTGCCCAAACGCGGCCAAGATGCCGTTTGATAATCCGGTACACCATAGCCAAACCGATCCCGTTACCGGCAAATTCCTCTACCGTATGAAGACGTTGAAACGGTTTGAATAATTTATCCACATACGACATATCAAATCCTGCACCGTTATCTCGGATGAAAAAAACTTTTTCACCGTTTTGTGTCATCGATCCAAATTCGATTGTAGCGGTAGGATGCTGCGAGGTATATTTCCAAGCATTCCCCAGAAGATTATCCAAAGCAATGTGCATGAGATTTGCATCGACATAACCGTTCAAGTCATTCCCGATAATAACTTCAACATGCCGTTCATGATTCTGTCGTACTAGTTCCGAGATAATTTGACGTGCTATAACTCCTAAATCGATCGTAGAAGGAACCATCGAAGTACGGGTTTGACGGGAGAGCTGAAGCAGATCATCGATCAGCCCTCCCATCTTTTGACTCGCACTTCGGATACGGGAGAGATAATCTTGCGCCGTTGTATCAAGCTTGTCGCCATAATCTTCGAGAAGTGCCTGAGAAAATCCATCCGTCGCACGCAAAGGGGAACGCAGGTCATGTGATACCGAATAGGTGAATGCCTCCATCTCATCGTAAGCATTTTGAAGTGCGGCTGTACGTTCCAACACTTTACGCTCCAATTCGGCATTAAGGGTACGAATTTGATCTTCCGCACGTTTTTTATCTGTAATATCTCGAACAATTTTCGAGAGACCAATAATCTCTCCGTTTGAATTTTT
>Ga0156081_1047_pt1 | contig 7005 bp, 7 predicted proteins | sample RifCSPlowO2_02_FD_107734 | JGI IMG/M metagenome (GOLD analysis project Ga0156081, IMG submission 107734) | Sulfuricurvum sp. RIFCSPLOWO2_02_FULL_43_45
GTGAACCCGCAGTTTTGACATTCGAAGAGGACATTTTTTTTCTTTGCCATTATTTGTTGGGTTCTTCCCCAAAAATTGCATCCAAAATTCCATCCACAAATTCGTATTTATTAAACGGAATTAAATGCTCAGGTTGTTCACCAACCCCGATATAGAGAATCGGGAGCGAGAGGGCATAGGCGATAGAGAACACCGATCCACCTTTGGCCGTACCGTCGAGTTTGGTGATAATGATTCCATCTACTCCTACCATCTCGTTAAACGCTTTGGCTTGCGCAATGGCGGAAGAGCCTTGAGTCCCGTCTAGGATGAGGATTTTACGGTGCGGTGAGCCTGCATGGGCTTTGTCGCAGATACGGACAATTTTTTTCAACTCATTACCGAGGTTTGTCTGGGTATGGAGCCGTCCGGCAGTGTCGATGATTACCTGCTCAAATCCGCGTGCTTTGGCTGATTCGATCGTATCGTAGGCAACTGCGCTCGGGTCATGCCCTTGGCGCGATGATATGATCGGGACATCGAGTTTATCCGCCCATCTCGTGAGCTGCTCGATGGCGGCGGCGCGGAACGTATCACCCGCACCGAGGATTACCCGCTCACCGTTGTTTAAATGATGTTGAGCCAGTTTAGCAATTGTCGTTGTTTTGCCGGCACCGTTGACCCCGATGATAAGACTCACCGTCGGTTTGTCGGGATTATCGGCAAGGGTGTTTTGGGCGAAACTGAGCGTTGCAAGAAGTTTGGAACGGAGTTGATCGCGGGTGATGTTCTCTTGATAAAGTTCACGAAGGATGATTTCGACAAGATCGTATTCGACATCGGCTTCGAGGAGGATATTCTCAAGATCGTCTTTGCTGATGGTCGCTTTTTTATCGGGGATAATGGCACTGATAGCTTCAACGGTTTTTTGAAGCCCTTTTTTAATAAAACTGAACATATTTATTTTCCTAATGCCGTAGCGATATCGTGATCGATGATCTCTTCTTGGGTGGCTCCGGCATAGTGGGTAACATACTCACCGTTTTTATACAAAACCATCAACGGAATCGGAAACTGTTGTCCTACCCCAATCGTTGAAGCAATGGCGCGGGCGAGCTCTTGGTTATCGGCTTTGTTGGAGATGAGGTATTCGCCCCCTTTGTATTTTTCACGGAAGGCATCAAGTTCAGCATTACTTTTATCCTCTTCGATGGTAACTCCCATGATAATCAGATCGTCTCCGTATTTTTTCTGTAAATTCCCCAGATGCATCACTTCGGCTTGGCAGGGAGGACACCACGTAGCGAAGATATCAAACAATACGACTTTGTCCTCTCCGGCATCAAGGGTAAAATTAGTCCCTTTTTTTTCAACGTTGTAACTTTTGCCTTGGGTGTCCATAAGGGCAAAATTAGCCGTTGAAACCATTGCCTCATCAGAAGATTCTTCGGAACAACCTTGAAAGAGGAGGGTTAATGAGAATAAAGGGATTAGGAGTGTTGAAAAACGCATACAAAACCTTTTTTTAGATAAAATAATGAAGATTATAACGAAGCAAAGGTAAAAAGTGTCCAAAAGTGATTTTAGAGCTCATTGTTTGAATCGGCTCAAGTCTCTCTCTCCCAGTACCAAAAAAGTTCGTGATGCAACCGTTAACAGCCAATTGCAACAGGTCTTAAAAGCTTTAGCGGGAAAACGGATATTGGTCTATTGGCCGATTGGTTTTGAAGCCGATATTCGTAAAACAATTCAATTATTGCGTCGTACAAAAGAAGTATATTTACCGTTTATGGATGGCGTCAGTTTCAAAATGGTACCATTTAGGCACCCGTTGGAATGTAAAGCTTTTGGGATTTATGAGCCACGGAATTCGTATAGAAAATATAATTTAATAGATGTAGCTATTGTCCCTGTAGTAGGGGTAGACGGGTCATTGCGCCGAGTAGGTTTCGGTAAGGGGATGTATGATCGATTTTTTCCGACCCTGAAAACGAAACCATTTACGATTTTTATTCAATCATGCGCGTGTCAAACGGCGCAAAATGTATGTGATGATTACGACGTGCAAGGAGACCTGCTCATTACCCCTTACGGGGCTCAGGGCATGAGGAAAACCAATGTTAAACGAACTACTCGTAGGGGGCGCAGTTGCCCTCATCAGCGGGTTAGTCGGATTTTTAATTTCAAAAAAGATTACCGCCTCACATTTTGATCTTTATTTAGAACAAGCGAAAGCAAAATCGAAAGCGATTGAAAACGAAGCACAAATGATTTTAGAACGTGCTTCACTGCGATCGCGTGAGATCGAAAAAGAGGCACAAAAACACTACGATGAGACGTATGATCAGGTCAAAAAAGATCTCTCGATGCGTGAAGAAAAAATTGAACGCGTTGAGCGTGAATTTGAACTGCTTCGTCACAATGAAGAAGAGAAGATAGCGCACGAGCGATCGAATGTTGAAAATCGACGTCTCAATTTAGAACGTAATGAACGTGCTTTAGAGAAATTAAAAGAAGACTACCGCCAAAAAAGTGAACAAGTTAAGGTGATCGTTGAACAGCGTGCCGGATTATCGGTGCAGGAAGCAAAAACGATTCTTTTAGAGCAGGTGCGCGAAGATGCCCGTTTGGATTTAGCGCGACACATGCGTGAATTGGACGAACAATCCAAGGAACAGCTTAAGCGTAAAGCCAACTATATTTTGGCGCAAGCAACGTCTCGCTTTGCGGGAGAGTATGCGGCTGAACGGCTGATCAGTGTTATCCACCTCGATGATGACGAGCTCAAGGGGCGTATTATCGGAAAAGAGGGGCGTAATATTAAGGCGCTAGAGATGGTGAGCGGAGTCGATATTATCATCGATGAAACGCCGAACGCGATTATCGTGAGTTCATTTAATCTCTATCGTCGTGCGATTGCGGTAAAAACGATCGAACTGTTGGTTCAAGACGGTCGGATTCAGCCTGCACGTATCGAAGAGGTATACCAAAAAGTATGTGATGAATTTGATGAGGAAATGACCCGTGAAGGGGAAGAGATCATTTTTGAGATGGGGTTACAAGGTATCCATCCAGAGCTCACTAAACTGATCGGACGGCTCAAATACCGCTCCAGTTATGGGCAAAATGCATTGGCACATACCCTCGAAGTAGCTCATCTGGCCGGAATTATGGCATCTGAGATGGGAGGGGATGTGAAACTCGCCCGTCGTGCCGGATTACTACACGATATCGGTAAAACTCTGACTCAAGAAAATGGAGGGAATCATGTCGATATCGGCGTGGAACTCTGTCGACGTTACAACGAGGATCCGGTGGTGATCAACGCTATTTATGCTCATCACGGTCATGAAGAGATCAAAAGCATCGAGTGCGCCGCAGTGTGCGCCGCAGATACCCTCTCTGCCGCCCGTCCGGGTGCTCGTCGAGAAGTGCTGGAAAGTTTTTTACGCCGGGTAAGCGAAATCGAAGAGATTGCAACCCAAAAAGCAGGGGTTAAACAAGCCTATGCGATTAATGCAGGGCGTGAAGTTCGGGTTATCGTGAGTGCTCAAAGTGTCAATGATGATGAAACGGTATTGATTGCACGAGAGATTGCTGATGAGATTTCTCAAAAAGTGCAGTTTCCGGGTGAAATCAAAGTGAGCGTGATACGTGAAAGCCGTGTGGTAGAATACGCCCGATAATCGTATTTTTGTTAATTATTTTATAGATCAGTGTTATATTGTTGTGATATAAAAATGGTATTATTATCCTTTTAATGGCTAATAATCTCAAATGAAAGAATATTATATGAAAAAAGAAGAGACTCTTACCCATCTTCATAACGCGAAAAAGGCTCATATCTCATGGGTTCATCGCGCACATGCCCTTATCGAAGGGCTTCCGGTTGAAAAAGAACAGGTCCCGGTCAGCTGTACCGATTGTAAATTTGGACAATGGTTTTATGGCGAAGGACAAAGACTCAATCGGATTCCAAGTATGGATTGTCTCAAAGAGATTGAGGCGCTCCATTATGAACTTCACGATATCTATATGAAAATCTTTAAAATTTATTTCAGTGATGAAGACCGCTCTTTTTTCTCAAAATTTTTTGGGACACGAAAAAAAATCTCTCCGGAAAGTCAAGAAATTGCAAAAGAACATTATAAAGAGCTAAAAACAATTTCTGAAAAGCTGATAACGGCAATCGAACGTTTAGAGCGAAGATTGTTCGCTCTCCAAGAGAGTAATTTCGTTTAAAAACTTGCTAATTCTCAATCTTCTACTTCAGAATCATCGTACGGATCGAGATGGATAAGGGGGTAAACATTATTTTCGGGGAAAAGATTTTTAAGAGCCAGTTCAATCCGATCTCCTACCATGTGAGCATCATAGAGCGATGTGCTGATACTAAAAACAACATGAACACTCAGATAAATATCGGATCCTGAACTGCGCGTACGGAGGTCATGATATCCGCTGATATCGAGCTGATTATTGAGTAATTTATTAATCTTAGTGACACTTTGAGGATCGAGTGCCGCATCGAGGAGCATGAGAACCCCTTCTTTGATGATCGGATAAGCCGAATAAATCATGTAGATACTGATTCCAATCCCCAATAGAGGATCGATAAAGGTGTAGTCGGTAAAGGTGATAACAATCAGTGAGATTAAAACAGCTCCGTTACTCAGTAAATCGGTTTTGTAATGGAGTGCATCGGCTTGAATGACCATATTGCCGGTTTTCTTAGCGATCAACGTTAAAAAGATGACAAGACCTGTCGTGATGATCAGTGACGCACCCATGACCCAGATGGAGAGATCCAGATGGTTTATTACGCTCCCTTGAACCATTTTAGAAATAGCGGTGTAGAGGATAAAAAGTGCTGAAAGGCTGATGATCGTCCCTTCGATTACTGCGGCAAGCGGTTCAAGTTTTCGACGACCGAAGTTGAAATGCTCATCCGGTTCTTTATCGGAATTATGCAGTGCAAAATAGTTAAAGAGGGAAATAACCGTATCGAGGAGTGAGTCGATAGCGGAAGCAAGGACGGCAACGGAGCCGCTGATAATCCCGACAGTGAGTTTAAATGCCACCAGTAAAAAGGCGACGATGGTGGAGATGAGAGTGGCTTTTTTTTCTATACGCATGGTGCCATTTTAGCCTAATATGGATAAAATTTCGAGATTATTGTGAGGAGCCATGATGGATTTAAATGCAATTCGGCAAGAGCGACAAAAATGGATGACATGGAAAAATATTGCTCCACTGCGTGAAGCGCTGAATCAGCTTCCTCATATCACTGCCGAGGTTGATTTAGATAATACGGTAAGCCTCAGAAGCAATGATGCGGTTGATGTAGATGAGCTTGAACGAATCGCACGTTTGATGATGCCATGGCGCAAAGGGCCATTTGATCTGTTTGGTCTGTTTATCGATACTGAGTGGCGCAGTGATCTTAAATACAATTTTCTCCGTCCCCATTTTAATTTGAGCGGTAAAAAAGTAGCCGATATCGGGTGTAACAACGGCTATTATATGTTCCGATTCCTCGAAGACGCTCCGGCAAAAGTGGTCGGCTTTGATCCATCGGCTCTGTTTAAATCACAGTTTGATTTGATCAACCATTACGTTAAAAGCGAAATTGTGTATGAACTTCTGGGGGTGGAACATCTCCCGTTTTACGAGGAAAAATTTGATATCATTTTTTGTCTTGGGGTATTGTATCACCGCAGCGATCCCATTGCAATGATTAAGGCCTTGGGACAAGGCTTGGCGGAGGGGGGTGAGATTTATCTCGACACCTTTATCATTGAGGGGGAAGAACCGTACGCTCTTTGTCCGAGCGAGAGTTACTCGAAAATTACCAATGTTTATTTCGTTCCGACCCTTAAAGCGTTAGAGAACTGGTGTATCCGTGCCGGATTTACCTCTTTTGAAGTACTTGGCAGTGTTGTGACAACCTCGGATGAACAGCGCAAAACATCTTGGATTGAATCGCAAAGTCTTGAAGATTTTCTCGATCCTGCCGATACTACCAAAACAGTTGAAGGATACCCGGCACCGGTTCGGGGATATGTTCGGATTAAAAAGGGATAATTTTGTCAAACAATCAAACAGAAACAGAAGAATCGATTCAGGTCGCGATCAATCAGCAAACTTCGTTGAATACTCATGAGAGAATCAATACGGTTTACAGTGGTGAAATAGTCAAATTACAAATTGGCTACGCAAAAGTTTCGCTAGAAACAACAGAAGTAATGCGTGCGGATGAAGTGGGGCTGGTACATGGCGGCTTTATTTTCAGTGCAGCTGATTTTGCCGCTATGGCAGCGGTCAATGAACCTAATGTCGTATTGGCTTCGTGCAATTGTCTTTTTTTAGCTCCGGTGAGAATCGGAGATATCGTTACTTTTGAAGCAAGTGAACACCAAAAAGAGGGACGAAAACGAAACGTATCGGTTAAAGGTTATGTCCATGAGATCAAGGTCTTTGAAGGGGATTTCAAAACTGTTGTCACCGAACGCCATGTATTGCGTTTGGATTTGATGAAGAATACGGACGTTTAAATCGCGCGAATCCAATAATCGACATGGCGTTGTTCCGCCTCTACGCTGGTCGCTTCTCCATGTCCGGGATAGAGTGTTTTGTTCCCGCTCATTTGTGAAAACTTTTTCAAGCTTATTTTCATCGCTTCGGGATCAGAGTAGGGGAAATCAACTCGCCCGATCGAATTTTTAAATAAAAAATCGCCGCTAAACATCACATCACCGATTTCGATCATCGAGCATCCCGGACAATGTCCCGGAAAGTGGTGAAACTTTACCTCAATCCCTGAAATATCAAAGATTTCATCACCATTTACTTCAATATCGGGTTTGGATGGCGGTAATCCCGGCATCCATGTACTGTTTTGGAGCAGCATGAGATCCCCTTTGGGGGTGTAAAGAGGGATCTTCAATTTTTGTTGCAGTTCGCTGTTACTCCACACGTGGTCAAAATGCCCGTGGGTATTGAGAATAGCGACGGGGTTTGTAACGT
>Ga0156081_1126_pt1 | contig 5133 bp, 6 predicted proteins | sample RifCSPlowO2_02_FD_107734 | JGI IMG/M metagenome (GOLD analysis project Ga0156081, IMG submission 107734) | Sulfuricurvum sp. RIFCSPLOWO2_02_FULL_43_45
GCACACGTTGCCGAAAAATTGATAGAAAGTGTTTCACAGCCGTACAAAATCCACCATCACGAACTCTCCATCACCCCCTCTATCGGGATAGCAATTTATCCAATCGATGGAATTAATCTCACGGCTCTATCCCAATCAGCTGATACCGCAATGTATCGCGCAAAACACGACGGACGCAACTGTTACCGTTTTTTCACCCCGGAGTTTCAGGAACGTTCTGCGCGAAATCTCGAACTTGAAAATGCCCTCCGTCATGCACTAATACGAAATGAGCTTACGCTTCACTATCAACCTCAAATCGCCCTTGAGAATGGGAAACTTATTGGAGTTGAAGCACTTTTACGCTGGAATCATCCGACGATGGGGATGATCTCTCCGGCAGAGTTTATCCCTATTGCCGAAGAGAGCGGTCAAATTATTGCGATCGGTGAGTGGGTTCTCTACCATGCACTCGGGCAATTAAGAGCATGGATCAATGCGGGGATGGAGCCTTTTATCATGGCCGTCAATCTCTCAGCTATCCAATTTCGACATCCAAAGTTGGTTTCACTGGTGTTAGGAATTCTCGAAGACTTTCACCTCCCTCCGCAATTCCTCGAACTGGAACTCACGGAGAGAATCGCTTCGGAGAATCCTCTCCAAGCCATCAAAATAATGAATACCCTCTACGATCACGGTATACGTATGTCAATCGATGATTTCGGAACCGGTTATTCTTCCCTCAACTACCTCAAAAATTTTCGGGTTTATAAACTCAAGATCGATCAATCATTCATCCGTGATATTACCGATAATCCCGAAGACAAAACCATCGTCAAGACAATTATCAATATGGCACACAGTCTCAACATGATCACCATAGCCGAAGGTGTTGAAACACTCGAACAACTTGATTTACTCCGTAAAAGCGGATGTAACGAGGTACAGGGGTATTATTTCAGCAAACCCCTCCCTGCTCCGGAATTTGAACATTACCACTCTTTGTTGTAATCATACTTTTGTACTACGACATTATTTTATCCAATGCTGCTATTTTGGTTAGATGAATAGACTATATATTATAATTTCGTTATTAATCATCAAAAGTCAAACCAATAATGAGCGATTATTTTTTAGGAGATACAGTATGGACAAATCAATAGTGAAAAATTTTAACAAAAATCGAGTGATTTAACGATGCTCTCCTCCGCTTGCCAAGATACTATCCGAGCCGCTGTATGGCTCTCTACCCAACCCACCGGTGAATTTCATCGGATACAAAAGATCAGCGAGGCATTGGAACTCCCTTTTCATTTTATGGCAAAATCACTCCAAAAACTCGTTCATGCAAAGATACTGATCTCGCAGCGCGGAGCAGCAGGAGGTGTCACCCTCTCACGCAAAGCATCTGAAATCACTCTCCTCTCGATCATCGAAGCGGTTGACGGATCAACGTTTTTTGATGCGTGTGTACTGGGACTCGGAGACTGCGAAGCCGAAAAACCGTGTGCTTTGCATGCGCAATGGGATGTATGGCGTCAAGAGATGCTGGAAATGTATTCGGCTATGCGTCTGAGTGAAATCACCGAAGATGTCATGCTGCGAAAAGTCAAACGGATTTAATGCAGTGTATCGGATTGAACCCGATATACACTGGTATCCGAATATTCTACAATTTGAATGATATCAAACCTGTACACCATCACAACTTTTTTTACAAAACAATCCATCAATACCCCATTTCCCACCGCCGTGCGTTGCAAGGACAAAGAGCATCAGCATATAGTACAGCGGTATTTCAAATCCGTTATCACCGGCTGAGAAACCGTTACCGATATGAACTGTCGTAATCGCGACGACCATCACCACCATGAGCGGTAGGGAGATAAAACGTACCCCAAGACCTAAAGTGAGCAATACCACCCCCAGTGCCTCCGTAGATGCTGCCATATAGGCGTTGAGCAACGGAAACGGCAACCCCAACTCTTCTCCGAACCATTTGGCTACGGCACCCATATCGGTCCATTTACTCATCATCGGCCCATAAAAACCGTACGCTAAAATCAAACGCAGGAACAACAAAGAGAGATCTTGTCCTTTATCCAACACCATTTCCATTTTTTCTTTTAACATACACATTTCACACCTCATTTTGTAAGATTTTTTTCTCACACCACTGATTCAGCAACTGTTCCAATGGCTCTTCAAGATCGTTTTGATCCACCTCATAGCGTCTTGCTAACTCCTCTAACGCCTCAGTAGGAGTATAGGTCGGAAGAATTTTCAATAGCTCGTAAGCGAAGGGGGTAATCTCCTCGAAATAGACTCTCTTTTCCTCAAAATCGTAATGGAGCAGGAGCGGATATTCACCTAAGCTTTCAAAGTCACCTCTATAGAGCGGAGTATCCAAACGTCTAAATCGTGCTGATGAGGAGAGAGTGTATTTCTTTTCCCAATCAAACGCAATCTCTTCATCGCTAAACTGCTCTAACAGCAACTCCATCTCGCTCCACTCCAACCATAACAAATCGTCCAAATAAGGCATCTCATTATAAATCGGATGGTGTTTTAAAAACTCTCCAAACTCATATGCCATTTCAACAATCAAGGCTGACCTTGCCCCCTCTCGCTGAAATTCACGGATGAGGGGAGTGAGCTGATTTCCCATCTGTGCGGTGAGTATCGGATAGATATTCGTGATGGTCTCGAAAAAACGATGATACACCATATCCCGATAGACTTGATTGCGATCACGCAAAGGATTAATAATGGGCTCATCGGAGGTTAAAATACCGATAAACTGTTCCATTTTGGATTGTTCTAGTTGCACTTGACACCCCCAACTATGGATTGAAGCGTCCGATACTCTGCCATCAACTCGGCCAACGGCGGAATATTATTATCCCTCTCGATCATCACCGGTGCAGTATGCGTTTTGAAGGTTCGTTCCAACAATCCCCAAACATTCTCACACACCGCCTCACCGTGGGTATCGAGCAATAACTCTTCATCCGGATATTCCAAATGCCCCGCAATATGCATGTACGCCACACGGGACGCCGGAATTTGAGCAATGTACGCATCGGGATCAAATGCATGATTGACCGAATTGACATAAACGTTGTTGACATCCAACAAAAGCTTTGTACCCGATCTCTCCAACACTTCGCACAAAAAATCCACCTCCACCATCTCACTGTAAGGACTGATGTAATAGCTGGCATTCTCTAGGATAAGAGGACGTTCCAGAATATCCTGCACCGAAGCGATTTTTTGGGACAAATGAGCAATCATCGCTTTGGTCATCGGCAACGGAAGAAGCTCATATGTCTGCTTTCCTGCCAATGAGGAAAAACTTATATGCTCTGAATAGTGCTTAATGTCATACCGATCCAAAAAAGCCTTCATCTGGTTCAAAAAGCTTTTATCCACCGGTTCGGGAGAGCCGATTGAGAGCGATACGCCATGAGCGATCACGGTATACTCACTCATCATATGCTCAAAGGTTTCCTTATAACGGTGAGGGGTAAAAAACCAATTCTCAGGGGTGACTTCCAGCCAATCGGGACGTTCATGCGCCCCAGCCAACTCATCGATGAAGTCACGACGCAGACCCAATCCGCATCCTTGAATCTTTTTCATCTTCATGATCTTATTTTTTGGCACCACATTTGGCAGAAGCATTTTTATCTGCACCCATTTTATTTGCACCACATTTGGCAGAAGCATTTTTATCAGCACTCATTTTATTTGCACCCATTTTATTTGCACCGCATTTGCTTTGTTCCTTGGTTTTGTCTTTTGAACCGCCGCATTTTCCTGTACCGCATTTTGCACTTGCTTCACCCGCCATCGCCATTGGTGCGCTCATTAATGCCGTTCCTAGAACCAATCCTGCTATCTCTTTACGTGTCATTTCAACTCCTTTATATAATATTCAAAAACCATTGTAATATAAAAAAAGTTAATAGTCTGTAACGAAGGTCACAAAACTATCAAAAAACGATAAAATACAAAAATTACTAATTCAGGAAGTATACATCATGCGGTTTATGATCCTTTTAGCACTACTCTTTTTGACATCATTCGCCTCCAACTCCCTCATTCACTCTTCTTCCCCGTATCTGCAACAACACGCGCAAAATCCTGTCGACTGGATTGCATGGGATGAGAACGTACTGGAGCGTGCCAAAGAAGAGCATAAACCGATTTTCATCTCCATCGGGTACAGTACCTGTCATTGGTGTCATGTCATGGCGCATGAATCGTTCGAAAATGAAACCATCGCCGAAATTATCAACACCTATTTTATTCCCGTTAAAATCGACCGTGAAGAACTCAGCCATCTCGACAGTCACTACCAACAGCTCCATCGACAACTCTATGGACGCTCAGGAGGATGGCCGCTAAATGCGATACTGACCGAAGAGGGAAAAGTGTTTTGGATCGGAACGTATGTACCGCCGCACAGCGAAGAAGGGGTGGAGGGGATGGACTCGATGATGAAACGCTTCGGCGAGGGGTATGCACGTGATAAAGAAAAATACCGTGCTCTTGCCATGAATATCGAAAAGATCTCTCCGACTGTTGTAGCGGATGGGAACATTTCTGCCAAAGCACTTTTTGAATCCGTCACCTCTAACTATGACGCACTCTATCACGGATTTGGAATTGCCCCTAAATTTCCGGAAGCCTCCAAAATAGCGTTATTGCTCGATCTTGCGGAACTCGGTAATCCCCAAGCCAAAAAAATGGCTTTAGAGATACTCCACACCATGGCACTGAGCGGTCTGTATGATCAAAGCGAAGGGGGATTTTTCCGTTACAGTACCGATGCCGGATGGGAGATTCCCCATTTTGAGAAGATGCTCTACAATCAAGCCGAATTGATACCGCTTTACGTTCGCGCTTATCAAATGACCCATAATCCACTGTATGCGGATGTCGTTCGAGAAACAATAGCCATGACGCAACACCGATTTGGAAGCAATGGAGTGTTTTACAGTGCCAGTGATGCGGACAGCGACCATGAGGAGGGAGGCTATTTTATCTACACTGAGCAGGAATTAAAACAGCTCAATCTCTCCGCATCACTCAATGCGGCATTGGAGCTGGAAGATGGCGCAAATTTCGAGGGGAAATACCATCTTCACA
>Ga0156081_1100_pt1 | contig 5084 bp, 7 predicted proteins | sample RifCSPlowO2_02_FD_107734 | JGI IMG/M metagenome (GOLD analysis project Ga0156081, IMG submission 107734) | Sulfuricurvum sp. RIFCSPLOWO2_02_FULL_43_45
TATAACACCCTCAAAGCAATCGAGGAGGGTGAACCGATCAATGAGATCGAGGTGGATGAAGAGACTGCCTACTGGGCGAGAATTGCACTTGAAAGGATGATGGCGTTATGAATTTTAGAGGAGGAATAGATGCCTGAAGTTAGCCGTTTCTTAGGGATTATCATCTCGTTTTATTACGATGAACACAATCCTCCCCATTTTCATGTAAAATACAATGAATATCGAGCAAGTTTTCTCATCCATGAACTGAAAATTCAAGAAGGAAATTTACCCAAAAAAGTTGTTTCTTTGGTTCTTGAATGGGCTTATGATCATCGTGATGAATTGCTTGCAGATTGGGAACTTGCCCGAGCGGGTAAAGAACCACAAAAAATAGAACCTTTGGTATAGGAGGTCGGTAATGATTTGGATAGTTGATGCGGCATATCGGGGTGATTATCGAGTTTTTGTCCGTTTTAATGACGGGAAAGAATCGGAAATAGATTTGGAAAATTACATCAAATCTAAAAACGAAGAGACGGTATTTGCACCGTTAAAAGAGTTGAAATTTTTTCAAACGGTTCATTTCGATAGTGATTTAGACACGATTGTATGGGCGAACGGTGCCGATATCGCACCTGAACGATTGTATGAAATGGCTTGTTAAAAAATTGATTTCCCTAGAAAGATGAAAAGAATATGATCGAACAATTTATCCGTGAAGTGTTGGCTGAGGATGTCGGGCGTGGGGATTTGTATGCCCGTGTTTCTGATCCTGTTCCCGCATCAGCAAAAATTATCGCCAAGAGTGAGGGCGTAGTCGCCGGAGAACTCTATCTGCGGGTACTGGCGGAGTGTGAGAAATTTAGTATTACGTGGCACAAACATGACGGTGAAACGTTTGTGAGTGGGGAGGTTTTGATGGAGCTTTCCGGTGATTCGCATACATTGCTTCGGATTGAGCGGACGCTGCTGAATATGCTTCTTCATGCCAGTTCCATTGCGACATTGACGCGCCAATACGTCGATCTCATCACACCCTATGGTACCAAACTACTCGATACCCGAAAAACACGCCCGCTGCTTCGTAATTTTGAGAAATACGCCACCCGTATCGGTGGAGCGACAAACCATCGGATGGGATTGGATGATGCGCTGATGCTTAAAGACACCCATCTCAAAACTATCACCAACCTCGAAAGCTTTATGGAAGAGGCCCGTAAAAAAATCCCGTTTACCTCTAAAATCGAGATTGAAGCGGAAGATTTTGAGATGGCTAAAAAAGCGATGAAGGCAGGAGCCGATATTGTAATGTGCGACAATATTTCCCCTGAACACTTAGGCGAAATCGTACTCTTTAAGCGAGAAAACTATCCCTCGGTGCTGCTTGAAGCAAGTGGTAATATTAGCCTAGATACTATCGAGAGTTATGCACGTACCGGCGTTGATGCGATCAGTACCGGCTCTCTCATTCATCAGGCAAATTGGATAGATCTGTCAATGAAAATGGATTAAGGGTAATTTGTGGCTGACGATCAAGAAAAGACCGAAGAACCCACCTCCAAGAAGATTGAAGATGCCAGAGCAGAGGGAAATGTCGCCAAAAGTCAGGACATCGTCGGTGTCGTAGTCCTCTTCGTAGCAATTTTAGCTCTTTTGATGATGTTTACGTTTATCGCCGATCGTCTACTCAACCTTTCGCGCTATTATTTTTCGTTGATGAATCAGCCGTTGGATCGTGAATTGATGTTTGATATGGCCTTGATAACGTTTCGGGAATTTCTCATTATGGCGCTTCCTATCTCTATTATTGTTGCGATCGCGGGAGTTTTTGGGACGGTAGCACAGATGGGATTTAACTTTACGACGAAACCGCTCATGCCGAATTTTTCCAAACTCGATCCGATCAAAGGATTCGCCAACCTTTTTACCCTCCAAAAAGCGCTTGAATCGGTCAAAATCACCCTTAAATCATTGACAGCACTGGGAATCGGTTTTATCTTTTTTTGGGGATACATGGAAGAACTGCCAACGGTTGCTCTCTTTACCCTCGAAGATCAAATGGGATGGTTGCGGGATAAAGCGATCGTACTTGCTTCGGTCATGCTTATCATCATTTTTGTGTATGCGATTTTCGATCTTTTTATTACCCGAAAACAGTATTTTGATAAACTCAAAATGTCGAAACAAGAGATCAAAGATGAGATGAAAAATATGGAAGGGGATCCGCATATCAAGGCAAAAATTCGCCAGATTCAGATGCAGGCGGCACGTAAGCGGATGATGTCCTCCGTTCCGACGGCGGATGTCGTTATTACCAATCCAACCCACTACGCCGTAGCGATAGTCTACGATGAAACCAAACATAATGCTCCGGTGGTGGTGGCCAAAGGGGTTGACAATATCGCGATTCAGATTAAAAAGATAGCACGTGAAAACGGGGTTCATATCGTCCAAAATCCTCCCCTCGCACGCTCCCTTTACAAAGAAGTGGAGATTGATAGAGCGATTCCCGATATGATGTTTGCCGCAGTTGCCGAAGTGTTGGCGTATGTCTATAAGATGGGTAAGAAGCGCAAGGAAAACGTCTAATGGATCGCTGGTACCATTTTTTATCCGATAAAAAGATGATCGCCGGGGTATTTTTATTCATAGCGATAATGCTGGGCGGTGTGTTATGGTATTTGGAGCAAAAGGTAACCTCGCAAACGTTAGAGCGGCTGAGTGACCAACTTACACTGGCGCTGAATAATCAACTCGAAAAAGAGCGTTCTACCGCTTTGCGCTATGCGTTGATACTGGGGCAAAACAGTTCTCTGAGTGAGGCATTGGAACAAGAGGATGAAGATAAAGGTTTTGAAATTTTATCCGAGGTAATGGAGTCGATTAAACTTCATACCGATTCGTTGATCCGGTCTCAAATCATCACGTCGGATTATGTCATTTTCGCCCGCAGTTGGGACAACTCGTATGCCGGGATGCCGCTGGATTTTCACCGCCCCGATCTGCTCTATTTTCAAACTCATAAGAATCCCCGTTCGGCAATCGAAGTTGGGCGAAAAATCGGCGTTAAAGCGACCGTTCCCGTTTATCACAGTGAGAAGATGATCGGGTTTGTCGAAGTGGTCTCTTTTTTCGAATCGACGCAGGAATATTTTGATCGGTTGGGGATTGATCTGTATATTTTGATGGATGAGCGGTTTTATGAAACGGCGGTATTTATGCAAGAGAATCCAGCCATCGGCAAGGAATATATTTTGGCCAATCCGAAATACACCGAAAGCGATTTAAAACTTTTAAACGGGATCAATTTTAAAACACTCAAAACCGCCCGTGTCATTTTTGGCGGCGGACGGTATCTTTTTTATGAACCGATGTTGAACGGGGAGGGTGAGAGTATCGGAGCTTTTATTTTTTCCCTTTCACCGAAGCAAATCACGACCTATGCTCACTCGGATGAAGAGGATATCTCGTTTTTGATCCATCTCTCCCGTAATGAGCTTTATGATGTTATGGTGAAAAAATCGCTCGATAATGCCCAGTTTCAAAGTGTATACGATAAAGAGCTGTTGTATCTCAAAGACACTGTGGGCCCAGAGGATCGAGAACTCTATCTCGAAGAAGCACGTGAACGGCTTAATGCGTATTCCAAAGAGGAATTGATCGGTATTATGCTCGATTACAAAGTAACCAACGAGATCAAAGGGGAGATACGATGAAGGTATTGTTACTCGAAGATGAATACATGCTCCGTGTGAGCATCACCGAGTTCTTAGAAGAACTAGGGCTTGAGGTAGTCGGATTCAGCAATGGCGAGAGGGCATTCGATGCCATTTATGAAACCCATTTTGATCTTTATCTCCTCGATGTCAATGTCCCGGGGATGAACGGGTTTGATCTCCTCCGTACCCTTCGCAAAGAGGGGAATAAAACTCCTGCGATCTTCCTCACCTCGATGGTCAATGTAGACGATTTGCAGGAGGGATACAAATCGGGATGCTGCGACTATATCCGTAAGCCGTTTGATCTTACCGAATTGCAGATACGGATTATGCATGCATTGAAAAGTTTTTATCATGAGGGGGAAAACAAAATTGATTTTGGCGAAGGGCTGATTTACGATACTGAAAACTTCACTTTGATGCACAACGATCATAATATAGCCCTTAGTAAAACGGAAAAAGAGATTTTTGCCGTATTGCTCAAGCACACGAATCAAGTCGTCTCGGTGGAGATGTTTCAAGATGAGATTTGGGGTGAGTACGTCGATCCTGCCAATATCCGTGTGCAGATCAATAATTTACGTAAAAAGCTCCCTTTAGAGATCATCCAAAATCGTCGCGGGCTGGGTTACATCATTGAACGATAATCGCTACGCCCTTAAAAATGCTTTTTTGTATACGATGCTGGTAGCAGTATTATTACTGGTTCCTACCTACTTGTATGTCACCTACATGAAATATGTGTATGAAATTCAGTATGAATTTAAGCTCAAACGTCAATCGCATTTGATTCTCCGTTCGATGGAAGAGTTTGATCCTAAAGAGAAACAAGCGTTTGATTACCCGAGGTTCCGTTCGTTTCAATCAGGGTTGTATGATCTCCATTTTAAGCCGATTTTTACCCTCATTCAATCCGAAGTAGGTATTCAAAAAACGGGATATCATATCCAGAACGGATACGCGTCTTTGGTGGTGGCTCTTCCTGAACGGCGATATTTTGATGCATCGTATTTAGTGGTTGGAGGGGAGATTTCGTATGCACGCATTTATCAGGATGTGGTTATTATCCTCCTCTCCATCGCTGCGCTGATCTTTGTCCTCTCGCTTTTCTTTTTGGATCGTTTTGCTTTGCCGTTTCAGAGAGTCAACAAACGGCTCGATCAGTTTATCAAAGATTCGATGCATGAGATCAATACGCCGCTCTCCATTATCAATGTCAATATCGATCTTTATCATCGTTCCAATCCGAGTAATAAATACCTTAAGCGGATTAAGGCGGCAACGAAAACCCTTGCTACCCTTTATAACGATATGGACTATTTGATTAAAAACGAACGATTGGCTTTTGAATATGAACGCATTGATCTTAGCCGCTATTTGCAA
>Ga0156081_1118_pt2 | contig 3783 bp, 6 predicted proteins | sample RifCSPlowO2_02_FD_107734 | JGI IMG/M metagenome (GOLD analysis project Ga0156081, IMG submission 107734) | Sulfuricurvum sp. RIFCSPLOWO2_02_FULL_43_45
GAGAATGTATATACTTGAATGATAGCTATGCACTCCCACTCAGGAGAGTGGGAGCGAGGAATCGGGAACCCAGTAGTGAGAATAGGAATCAAGTATTGTATAGATGTGTCACAACATTACTCTTTAGTATGAGAACATTTCCAAATTGCAGGATTAAAATAAATTCTAATTTTTTCATTATCATTTGCTGACTTTTGTTCAATAAAACACCACGTCTTTTCTATCTCTTCTCGAAGTTTTTTGGCTGTCTTTTGAAGTCTTTGATGATGATGTCTGCAATAATCTGGCAAAGGAACTGAAGTTGGATATGTACTTATTGCTTCAATAACATGATATGTATTTGGTAGTTCTGATGACATTTAAAGCCTTTTTGACATTATTATACCATGTACAAAGTCTGGATAATAGCGGCTAAAGTGATTTAATAATTAAAGAAGTCGGGTTTCCAATCGAGTTTGGAAGGGCGTGAATCTGAGTGAGTGTTTCGATCAGGAGAGCCTTTTCAGGCATAGATCGCTTCTTTTTGAATTCGTTCTTTTAAAAACGTATTCATGCTTTCACGGTAGCTGATGAGATCGACATGGGTGTGCATCAACTCTTCGAGATCGAGACGGATACGGGAGAGTTTAAAAAGATTGGGATGTTTTGTCTCGATGACGACATCGACATCGCTTTCCTGCGTCGCTTCATCCCGTGCCACCGAACCGAATACACCGATACGGATGATGCCGAATTCATCAGCATGGCTTTGTTTGTACGATTGCAATACTTGAAGGGCTTCTTTTTGTTTCATGCAGTGATTATAACCTATCTCGCACCCTATAGGCAATAGGGTGCATTTCAACTATGCTTCCGCGTGATCTTCCGCAGTCTTATAAACATAGATTGGTTCATTACTCGAATCTTCGATCACTGCTTCGGTAATCGTAAGACTTTGGAGATCTTTTTTCGACGGGCAGCTAAATTGCAACGGCAACATCGCCTCTTCGATGATACTGCGAAGTCCACGTGCACCGACCCCGCGGTCGATCGCTTTTTGGGCTACTGCATCGAGGGCTTTAGCTTCGAAGTTGAGTTCAATTCCGTCCATATCAAACAGCGCTTGGAACTGTTTGATGAGAGCGTTGTCCGGCTCTTGGAGAATCTGTACCATTTGATCTTTAGTCAATTCGCGAAGTTGTGCGACTACGGGGATACGTCCGATAAATTCAGGGATGATCCCATAATGGACCAACGCTTTCGCATCGATTTTTTTCTCTTTGACTTCACCTTTTTCGGCGGTTTTACTGAATCCAACTTTGTTTGATTTTTTCGTATGCGAATCGGGAACAAGTCCGACAAAAGCACCTCCGCAGACGAAGAGAACGTGTGACGTGTTAAAGAGTACGGTTTCGGTCGTAGAGTTTTTACGGCTCCCTTTTACCGGAACATAAACTTCGGCACCTTCTAGGATTTTGAGCAATCCTTGTTGTACCCCTTCACCCGATACGTCACGTCCCATTGTCGAACTCTCTCCCTTGCGGGCGATTTTATCAATCTCATCGATGTAAATGATTCCCCGTTGTGCAAGTTCGATATCGTAGTTCGCCGCAGCGAGGAGTCGTGAGAGGATGCTTTCGACGTCTTCACCCACGTATCCTGCTTCGGTAAGCGCTGTCGCATCGGCAACGGCAAACGGTACTTGCATGATCTTGGAGAGTGATTTAGCGAGCAATGTTTTACCGCTTCCGGTAGGTCCAACGAGGAGAATGTTGGATTTTTCGAGTTCGACATTGTTATACACCGGATTTTCGATCCGTTTGTAGTGGTTGTAGAGGGCAACGGCGAGGACCTTTTTAGCGTCCACTTGACCGATAATGTATTTGTCCAAAAATTCGACGATTTTCTCCGGTGTCGGGAGCTGTTGCTGCATTGCGGAGCGTTGTTCGTAGCGAACCTCTTTTTGCAAAATGCTAGAGCAGGTTGTGACGCACTCGTTACAGATATGAGTCGTCTCCGAAGAGAACATTTTTTTCACTTCACTTTGTTTTCTACCGCAAAATGAGCAGATTTTTTCAGGTGTATTCATCAGACATCCTTTGCACTGAATTTGGTAAGAATCTCATCCGCCAGACCAAACTCGATCGCCTGCGAGGCCTCCATGTAGTTATCACGGTCGGACTCTTTTTCGATCACTTTGGCACTTTTTCCTGTCGCTTCGGCGAGAATGACATAGAGACGGCGTTTGAGATTGAGGATATGTTTGGTGTGGATCTCGATATCGCTCGCTTGTCCTGAGTAACCTCCCAGCGGTTGATGAATCATCACTTCGGCATTGGGGAGCATATAGCGGTGACCCTTGTCCCCACACGTAAACAGCACCGCTGCCATCGAAGCAACCATTCCCATAGCATAAGTATAAACCGGAGCGTTGATAAGATTCATCGTATCGAGGATCGCTAATCCCGACATCACTGACCCGCCCGGTGAACTGATGTACATATGGATAGGCTCTTCAGAATCCATTGCTTCCAGATAGAGCAACTGAGAGACGATAACTCCCATCATATGATCATCGATCGCTTCGGTGATAACGATCACCCGATCTCCTAAAAGTTTGGAAAACAGATCAAAATAACGCTCTCCGCGAGGCGAAATATCTTTTACGGTAGGTATCATTGGCATATTTAGCTCCTTAAATAAATGCTTTGATAAATTCAGGAAGTGACATAGGAATCACTTCAAGGTTATGTTTGTCGATGAACTTTTTCTCTTTTTTCCCTAACTCTTTATCGGTGATGACGTATCCGCCTTCCAAATCAAGTGTTAGCTCGTTGGCAACCATACGGTCGGTGTCGCGGTCGAAAGATGTCCCTAAAAAGAGGTATTTTTTGGTTTTTCGATACGTTTTAAGCACCTTCGGCACGGCAAATCCGCCCATCGCCTCGGTGAGCCAATCGACATAATCGGCGTCACTGATGACGAAACTCGGGTTCGGCAGAGGTGAACCCATCGGTTTAAAGAGGATTTTTTGAGCGGTTTCAAGTACCTCTTCTTCAACCAAAAAGTATTTTTGGTTTTCGACATCGTATTCGTACACTTCATAACGGTAGTCATTTCCCATGATACGCGATTTACCGACGATGAGACAATGCGGCGTATAGGCTAACAGCTCTTGGAATTTGGTATCACGGTTGGTATCGACGATATAACGCGGCAGCATATCGTTGATCACTTTGTGCAGAGGTGTCGGATCGTAAGCTTTTGTGTAGATGTGGTTGATGAGCTGCGTCATGTAGTCAACTCCCCGACGTTGTTCCAAATGCATTGCGGCACGGGAGTATTCGAACATCAGTCTCGGAGCCATTGCTCGTCCGCCGTTCATGGCTAAAATGAGTGAATCGCTATCATGCGGTACTGCCTCACCCTCCTTGGTTATAATCCCTTCAAACACACCCAAACCGAAGTAGGGGATGGTAGTTTGGTTCCGTAACTCTTTTTTTATTGTTTCAAATAGTGTGTCCATTAGTGGCATCCTTTTCCGGTATAACAGCTCATGGCTGCAACGATTTTAGTAAGCGCTTTGTCCAGTGAAAAAGGCTTTGATAAATCAGGGAGAATCTCGTGGTAAAAGAGTGCTCCATCTTTTGAAAGGATGAAAAGTGATTTGGCAAATTCACCCTCAAGCTCATCACCGCTCAAGCGAATACCGTAGTAATCACCGAACGCTTCATCGCTATCGATTCCAAACATCCATCCCTCCATCTGGGGACTGGTGTGTTTAGATGATGCAACAATGAGGGC
>Ga0156081_1121_pt1 | contig 1513 bp, 2 predicted proteins | sample RifCSPlowO2_02_FD_107734 | JGI IMG/M metagenome (GOLD analysis project Ga0156081, IMG submission 107734) | Sulfuricurvum sp. RIFCSPLOWO2_02_FULL_43_45
TATAAAAGTCAACCCAGATATTGCTAATATGCTTGGTTATATTCTTGCAATTGTAGTTTATACCTATATGTCTGTAAAGGTGATCAATATTTATGCAGATACAACAGCTCCGTCCGTTTATGTAGGTGCTGTAGTTTTAAAAGAATCTCATAAATATCATCGTAAAAGTCATGAATATACCTCTTATATTATTGGTGTACATGCACCTGATGGTAATATTAGATATGTAGAAGTGATAGAAAAATTTTATAATTCAATTGACGAAAATTATGAAGTCAAAATGCGTGAGCGTAATGGTGCGTTAGGTCTAAGATGGATAGAGGATATAAAAAATTGAATATAAAAAGCTTCAAAATATAAAAGGGGTAAAAATGATCATCTATATTCACGGATTCGGAAGTCATGGAGAGGGATCAAAAGCAGTTGCTTTAAGAAATTTTTGTAAACACAAAAATATCCGGTTTATTGCCCCGTCACTATCAACTATTCCCGATTTAGCGATCCAAACGTTAGAAGAATTAATTGAAACCTTTCAAATAAGAGAGAATGTATCTCTTATCGGCTCTTCCTTGGGTGGATTTTATACGATGTATCTCTCACATAAATACAATCTGCCGTGCGTGTTGATCAATCCTGCCATTTATCCCTATAATACACTTAGCCGAGCACTTGGATTCTCTCCCAATTTTTACGATCAAAGCAGCTATGAATGGACTCAAACTCATTTAGATATGCTTAAAAAATATGAGGTAGAAGAATACCGGGGAGAAAACGCACTTCTGATGGTGCAGACTGCCGATGAAGTACTTGATTATCGTGAGGCCGTTGAAAAATTGTCTTGCTCAAAAATGATTATCGAAGAGGGTGGTGATCATGGTTTTAAAGGGTTTGATCGTCATTTTCAGGGTATTGTCGAATTTTTATGCGCTGAAAATGATGCACAATTTGATATCGAGAATTATAAAAAAGTGCTCGAATTTGCTGCACGTGCGCACGGAGAACAAAAAACACCGATGGGGTATCCATACCTTGCTCATATTGTTTCGGTAGCAACTGAGATTATTGCCGCACCTTCTGAATTCAAAAGCGATGAGTTGGATCTAGCAATCAGCTGTGCCCTTTTGCATGATACGATCGAAGATACCCATACATTGTTCGAAGAGATTGAGTCGGAATTTGGAGAACAGGTTGCTCATGGGGTGGCCGCATTGACCAAAGATAAATCACTTGCATCAAAAGAAGAGCAGATGCAAGAGAGCTTGCGAAAATTACGACAACAGCCTAAAGCAGTTCAGTCGGTAAAATTAGCCGATCGGATTAGTAATCTTTCCAATGTTCCGGCGCATTGGGATGATGCGAAAAAGAGAAAATATGCTCTTGAAGCACAAATGATTCATGATGCTTTGAGTGAAGCTCATCTCTTTTTGGGGATGCGGTTGAAAAAGAAAATAGAGAATTATCTGTAAAATTTTGGAGTTATTATGGTCGAAAAAATCTTAGCCAATCTCGAAAA